>JAABUU010001212.1_pt1 | contig 45454 bp, 46 predicted proteins | sample 5559301 | NCBI WGS metagenome assembly JAABUU01 (sample SAMN10711884, study PRJNA513360) | rock metagenome | isolation source: Antarctica rocks | place: Antarctica: Victoria Land, Richard Nunatak white | reverse complement strand
GGTGTTGTGAGCATGGGGGGAGGGGGCGGCGGTGTGAATGGGGGGGAGGGACTAATGGGGTTGGCGCAGAGACGGGGTTGTTAGACTTGCTGTTTTGATGCGTGGGTTTTTGGGCTGCGGTTGCGGAGCGGAGCGCTGGAGGATGGCGGTAATTGGACTGCGTTGATACTTTACTTGCGTGAGAGGAAAGTTCACACATGTTCGGCTCAATCCTGCGGAGTAACTTAAGATAGGCAGATGAGTGTAATCGGATTTGGATAACGCCTTGTGATATTCTACAGTACCAGCATTGCTGCTTCTCAAGCAAGGTAACTCACTTAGTCATAGCTTACAGGAGTGTCATTCGTCTGGCGGGTGGCCTCACGATATTCTGTACTCAATACTGGTTATGCCGCTCTTTGGCTTGATAGTCTTTGCGCTTTCGGATGCTTTACGCTTGTACCTGCTCAGAGAACATGTGACGATTGGCTCTGCTAGATCTCGACTGCTTTCCCTGGTCTTCACTTTCCGCACCAGTGGGGCTGTCCTTGGCGGCGCCATCCCTGAAGCTCGTTATCTTTCAACTGCCAGTTCTGTGACTGGCATATCACATTCATTTACTTGCTCGAGGCGATTGTTCATACTGTTCCAGTGTTCTCGAGGCTCAATTTTATTTCTAGTTCATGAAATCAGTCATATGTACATGTGAAGCGTGCTTTATTTGCTATATTTGGGCTTAGACGGTCTATGTCGGATTGAACACCGAAGATAGGTACTACCTAAATGGTCGTTCTTCCATAGTAGACGTCTGATATCTCATCTGATATACTGTGGCGGTAGGCATGGAGTTGGTCGGTCTGAGAATACTGGAGTCCGCAACGTGAGGACATCAACCGGCTCAAAGTTTCTTGCTGTCTATTTGTCATACAATCAACGACCAGGTGGGCAGTGACTGCCCGCAAGTCGGTTACGTACCCTAACTTGGGCTGCGCTCCGAAAGTTTGGGTGACGAATTCGGCCTTCGTACCTACCGCGATTGCAGATACTCGACAGCGCTGATATATTCGAAGGTTTGCTTGCTGCAAACAATGTCCCAGACTTGGTTTCTGAGACATCTGAGGCGATGAGTTAACCGCGTCTTTTTGAGTAGTACCACTTGCGAAACCTGAAACAGCGGGAAACGGCGGGTATCGTCAACGCACGACTTCTGAGCGTGGCAAAATATAGGACTAAAACATGTTTAAAACATGTTTAAAATTTTTGAAGCTCACGTGGCTTCGAGTGTCCTTTGAGAAGTTCTGCAACCCATGCTCCGCGTGCAAAACTTTCGTTCATCAACGACCATCACCGCGTTGAGAAACGATCACTGCCAATACCGCTTGAAGGAGAGAAGAACCACCCATAATGCTCCTTGCATTCCTCGTCCTCATCTCCCTACTGTCCTCAGTCTCACCCACCAAGCCGCCTCGGAAACTCTCCCGTGCGATTACGAGTGTGGGAAGCAGCCCGGGGACACCTATATTCGAATGCTGGGCGCACAGTGACGGCGATTTACACGTCACTAGCCAGAGCGACTGTGCCAAGGCCCTTAAACGGATCACGAGCGCCGATAAAGCGAATGCCCCAATGGTCTTCAGCCGTAACCCGAACGGTGGCTACCATGTACCCGCCCAAATCGATGCCGGCACCTGCATCATCTACTTCGACGTAGCTTCAACTTCAGAGAGCGCCGGCATGGACGCCCAGCTGCCAATGAGATCGCTCGTGGCCACCGCATTGCATATCGTGGAAAACTGTCTCAAAAATCCGCCTGCTTCGACGGGACTGGGCGGTCGCGCAGTCGCTCTCTCGTGGGATGGTTCGAAAGGCTTTCTTGACGTGCTCGTTTGGGGGCAGCCTCCGCCTGCTGTCGAAAGTCCGCCACTGCCGAATTGGCGTACTTGGGATCCCCTCTTTGATTTGGGGCAATAGTTTAGGCTCAAGCTCGGCGTTTTTGACAATTTGGCGTGACGGGTGGAGAAGGGTCTGTTGACACTGTACACTGGAGAAGCCATTACGGAAATTCCACTTGTTGAAAGCCTCTCATCTTGAAGTAGCGCTGGGCTCACCACTGCTCTTGGTTCGGACTCCAGTGCTTATTCTGAACGCTCTCTTACACCAGGTTTTTAGATGTATTGACTGACTTCGCTCGATACAGTCCAACAAAGCGATGGCTGGCCCTTGAGAAGCAGCTTGAGTATTCTAATCAATACTCCTCGTGAAATTGGGGTGAGGGAAGCAAGATGACTCCAATCCGACGAACGTTGGCAAATCCACAAAGAACGAGAATAGCCTCTGTACGGAAAATTAATCTGTCTCTCGGACTACGTATATTTACTTCGGACTGCTAACAATATCCTTCAATCACAATGTACTTTCGGGCCATCGAAGCTCGTACCCGAAGACGGTGCGTCTTAACAGCTCATCCTACAACCATATCAGCGGCGCCATTGCGACAAACGAGGCAAGGCAACAGCAATTACCCCAGGGTCTTCCTCAAACATGACATTGTCCATCGTCCTTTCAAGGATCTGCTCCACCGTGAGGCCCCTCTCTCTCGCCAGGTCGAAAAATGCCAGATCCTTCTCCAGCAGCCAGGGTCGATATGGCGTGAAGAAGACCAAGGCTCTCGAGTCTCTACTTTTCTTCATGAGCTGCTCAACGCTCGAGACCAGCTTCCTGTGCTCGGAGTGATTGAACAGAACATCCGCGAGGATGAGAATGTCAAAGCCCGTAGCTCCTGGGGGCAGGAACGAAGTCAGTTTCTGCGGTGCCGCTCCCCACAAGTATCCCTAGTTCCCCTTAACGACTGCTCCCAGAAAATGATCAAGCTCTGCGGACCTCAGCATGTATGTCACAGTGTTCCAGCAACTGGCCGCAATTCGAGATATTGAAGCGCAGGTTCTCGATCAGAGCCGCATCCGGATAGTCCGTCACCACGACCTGCCCCGGAGTCAACCTGTAATTCCCTCCGAGTTATCCTCTCCATCACCGACTAACCGTCCGAGCCCCTCTCGCCGCGCACGCCAAGCTCGGCAGCCCCGCCCCGGCCCCTAGCTCCAGCACATCCTTGCCCTCGATCAAGCGATTCGAGCGTTCCTCGAGATATTCGGATACCACCCGTCCGGCGTTCCATAGCAGGTGTCCCTTTGACACAGTTTAGCTTGTCGGGCCTCGACGGCGCTGGGAGTGTCGTCTTTTACCCACAGAGGATTGTGTCCCACAAGACGTAGTTTCAGAACTTCGCCCGAGGATAAGGTGTGCTTGGCGTAGGTCGGTGGCTTTGGGGGCTCGTAGTAGCCTTCTGGTTCGCGGAATAGGGCGGCGTCGAGTGGCTCTTCATCTTCGGAGACCATGCTGGAGATACAAATGTGGTATGGAGGCGGTTCTAACGTGGGTAGTGATGGAGTTAATTAGTAATCAGCCTTATCACCGACACCGGTGAAGCTGCTGCCGTCGGGCCCATGACTTACTAGTCTACTACTTTACAAAGCATCCACCTATCCAAGGTATCTTAAGGTACCTGTTATCCGCGTTGACAGCAGCTCTCACATAAGGTATCATTTGGGTACCTAAGGTACGGTAACAATGCATTTATTTACCTTGAGACCGACCACAATCCGGATCATTCTCTAGGGCCGATCTCGGTCTTCGGAAAGTCTGGGATGGAGCTGTGGTGGGGTTGGAGGGGTCTTCGGCTAAGCCGTTTTGGGAATGGAAACTGGACCCTCCGTGTGACTCGATGCTGAGAAAGCATACTGTAAGCATCCCTTTTTTCTTCTCAACGTTACTCTATTAAATATCTTTTATATCACCGTCTATGCGCTTCATCCACCTTTCCATGCTCTTTTGTAAAGACACATCTTGTACATATTCCCCGGATTGGCTAAATCGTACATACATTATCGTTGCCTTTTGTCAAACTTCTTAAAGCTTCTTTTGTTCGACATCATCCGCTGTCTGTTGCTCGGGAGGCAAAGCCATATATCGTTACTTACCGACGATCGTGATAAAAGAACACTCCGACTATCATCTTACTAGCAGGTGTCGCGAGTGCTAGACCGATCACTTACTAATTGAGGCACACCGTCGATCAGCTATGCTGCCACCCATTCTGCCTCTCCTTGACTTCGACATCTCACCGGAAAATGGCTTCTTACCGACAGAGCTACCGTTGGAACTCCTCCCGGACCCATACTACCACAAATGGGAATCGATAGTGGCCAACCTCCAAGCACTACTGCTGAGCAAGAGACTCCGAGGTGTCATTGAAAGGCTACCAACGCTCTCCACAACCAGACTTGAGCATGTGTCGGAGTGGCGGAGGGCATATATGCTCCTTGGTTTCATGACACATGCTTACATCTGGGGTGGAGACAAACCGCAAGAGGTAACTTTCAAGAAACCGAAAACCAGCATTCGGAGTATTTGTACTGACTTGGCGCAGAGAGTACCGCAGTCCATTGCGATACCATTCCTCCAAGTGTGCGCTCGACTCGAATTACCTCCCGTAGCAACGTACGCGGGTGTCGTCCTATGGAACTTCAAACCAATCTTCTCCGACGAGCCCATCGACAGTCTTGAGAACCTATCCACGCTCACCACGTTCACAGGTTCCCTCGATGAGTCCTGGTTTTACCTTGTTTCGGTCGCGATCGAGGCCCGAGGAGGACCTATAATACCGTTGATGCTCGATGCAATTGCTGCAGCCCGCATCAATGACAGCAGGACGGTGACGGAATCTCTACACACGTTCGCGGAGCGGCTGGATGAGCTAGGCAGTCTGCTACAGAGGATGTACGAGAATTGTGATCCACATGTATTCTATCATCGTATACGACCGTTCCTGGCTGGCAGTAAAAACATGGCAGATGCGGGCCTACCGAATGGGGTTATTTATGAGGATGGCAGTGGTCAAGAAAAATACACGCAATACGGTGGTGGCAGCAATGCGCAAAGTTCTCTTATACAATTCTTCGACATCGTTCTTGGCGTTGAGCACCGCCCAACGGGCCAAAAACGTGATGAGAGCTCAGAAAGCGAGCAAGAGGGCACGGCGCCGCCCCCCCGACATAACTTCATTCAAGACATGCGGTCCTACATGCCTGGTCCCCATCGGCGGTTCCTCGAGCACGTCTCGAGCGTAGCCAATATCAGAGAGTACGTCGGATCTCACACGTCCAACCGCGCTCTGAGCATTGCATACGATGCTTGTTTGGCCATGCTCCGAGCCTTGAGAGACAAACATATCCAGATGGTCTCGCGATACATCATCATCAAGTCACGGGAGTCCAGGTCAAACACTCGGTCTATCAGCCCCCGTGCCGCCCCGCAACCCATCAATATCGCCTCGGCATCGAAGCAGCAGGGGAAGGATGTCAGACCAGGAAGCAAGAAACTGAGGGGTACAGGCGGCACTGCGCTCATACCGTTTCTGAAGCAAGCAAGAGATGAGACTGGTGAACCGGCGATTGACGCGTGGGCGAAGAGACTACTCAGCAACGGGCCGGCCGATGGAGGCGCTAATTTTGCGGCGCTGGGCAAGATGGGCGAGCATGCCGATGGCGAGATGGAAATCGTCGGCTTGGCTGGAACTTGGGCCATGGATGATAGCGAGGGAGGACTGTGCCATTGGTGAGGACTTGTATGTACGAGGTTTGGTGTCACATCGTTTTAGGAATCTTCACGAGGGGAGTGATGTTAGGCACGCCATCTGAGGAGTTATGGGCTATTCGACATCCGAATAGGAGGCTTGGTGAAGCAGCCTGGCGTTTTGGATGTGACGGTACTAGCTATCCCGTATTGGCTAAGACATTCTTGTTTATATTGAAAAGGGCATCAGGGCAAGGCCGCATATAGAAGCGTTTTGACTATGATCCTCTGTTGCATATTGGTTTTCTTTCAAGAGGAACCGCTCTGCCTCAACACAACAAGGAGCGCAGAGGATCATACGATGCCAACAATGTCCTCAAGCTTTATCTGTTCTTACCCTGAATGCTTCGTCATCATTGTTTTGGCAGAAAAGTAGTACTGATAAATGCATGTGAGTCGTCCGAAGAAGTGGTAGGGTTAAGGCCTGATGAAGTTATTCGGTAACGTTAGGGCGGCAACAACAACTTTACTCGATAGAGCGTGCTACTTCAACACCTCTAAAGTTCTTTATACATGCTTCAAATCTCAAGACATTAAGTTAATATTTCTGTGTCCACCGGACTGAGTCTTGATAGCTGAGTCTCTTGCAAGAGGATCGACTGAATAATCTCGCTCTCCCATTCTAGGTTTCTGAGACAGACAATACTAAGCTCCTGGAGCCGAGGAGTCTTCCACCACCCACACATTGGTCCAAGTCCAAGTCCTTCCCTTGGGGAGTCTTTCGTGTTTTAATCAAGATCCATTGTTCTTGAACACCTTTCGTATTGTTTGTCGCAGTCGCCGGTATAGTGCAGCTGCCCTACGCCGCAGTGGGCGGAACTTTACCAAGCCCTGCATCGTCCTCAAGTCTACTGCTGACTTCAATATGCTCAACTCTCCTACGCATTCTTAGGTGTCATATTGTCGTTCGCCGACTTGGTTAGCTCTCGTCTGACCTATTATCTCTTGGAATAGTCACCTATTCTTCTACTCTATCTTATCCTTATATCGACTGCTATTGATACAATTCTTCTTCCTTCGTCCTACCGACTCCATCTCTCTTCTCCCTGTTCCTTCCATCTTCTCCTCATAATTGCTTTACAATCTAGACTCCTGTTGACAAGCCAGGGAATCATCTTGCCATTACCACAAGCATTAACGAGGACTCAGTAGGCCCTTCAGCAGACTTCAGAACACTTCTTTTACCAGGTTAGATAATGTCGTCTTCCAATGTCACGCCAGCTTCTTCTCCGGCTTTCGATCCCTTCTCTCAAATTTTCACCCTTCTTCTCTCTGACGGAACGCCGTTCAATGTCTCTATCCCGGACTTGGATGACTTCATCCAGTACAACGTCCAAATCTGCATCAACTACAGTGCTCAGCTCGGGGCGTCAGTGGCTCTCCTAGTCGTCCTCCTGCTACTCACCAAGAGCGAAAAGCGTCGTGCTCCAATCTTCATCCTCAACTCGCTATCCTTGGCTCTGAACACCATCAGGAACGTCCTCCAGTGTCTCTACTTCACCGGTCCTTTCTCGGAAACGTATGCCTATCTGGCTCAGGATTATTCCCGGGTCCCGCATTCACCATATGCCACCTCGATCGCGGGGAATGTACTTACGCTGATGCTTCTGATCTGCCTTGAACTGTCACTAGTCCTCCAAACGCAGGTCGTGTGTGTCACCTTGAGAGAGATCCACCGCCGCTGCATTCTCGGATGCTCAATCTCCATCGCTCTGCTAGCTGTCGGGTTTCGCTTTGCCTTGGTCGTGGAGAATTCAAAGTACATCCTCGCTGCGCAGAATTTCTCGTCGTTTGAGTGGCTGGGAAGCGCGACCAATATCACAGCGTCCACGAGCATCTGTTTCTTCTGCGTCATCTTCGTCGCGAAGCTGGGACTTGCCTTGAACGCGAGACGGAAGTTAGGGCTGAGGCAGTTCGGGCCGATGCAGATCATCTTCATCATGGGCTGCCAGACTCTGGTCATTCCAGGTACGTGTGAAACACACACAATACACACCCCGCACCGCCAGCGTTCGTACCTCCAGCTAACAAGCCTCCCCTTCCAGCCATCTTCTCCATCCTGCAATACTTCACCAATATCCCCGAAATGGGCTCCAATGTCCTGACCCTCGTCGCCATCTTCCTCCCGCTCTCCTCCATTTGGGCCTCCTCCACCGTCGACAGCCCGCAGCAGAACCCGTCGACCCCGTCTTTCCGACGGAAGCTCTTCGGCAGCTACACCTCTGCCTCGAGCGGTCCCTTCGCCGACCGTAAAGCCCTCGCTGGCCCGCTCAGTCCTGCCTCCGACGCCGCGACCGCCCGTGTCAGCAATCCCTCCCTGCCGAGTCCCGCGAGGTCGGATCCGCAACACATCTATTCGGATCTTGAGGCCCAAGGCCATCTGGGTGTTATGCGCCGGCCGTAAGTGTGGCGCTGGCAACGGGGAGTAGAGAGGCCGAAACCAACCGAAGACGACATCGGTGGGTGAATGGAGCCTGTAGGATAGGATATCGAAGAAGCGGAACCTTATATTAGTATCTTGGCGTGCAGGTGTCTTGCCCGGTCAAATTGGTTATAAAGGGCGATCAACGGCGATATTGACGGGATGTACATTAGTTTTGCGAATGAAAATCTCATACTGTTTTCTATTGAGCTGTACCTTACCCCTGAGATCCCAGAAACACAGATACTCGATTCTCCTATCCAATTGGAGTTCTTCACTCTTTCTACCCTTACCTACCTTATCTATCCACTCTACTCTTTTACGATACACGTTCGCTGTTGCCTTGTTAACGGTCTCCCCATTCACCCCACCGCCACTTCCTATTCCATCCCACCACCACCACCTTCCACCCACGACTCCCTTCCCAAACGGGGCAACCCACATTGCCGCCAAACCACGATGCCAACTTCCCAATCCAGCACCCATCGCACCTTCCTCCCATCGACTCAATTGCTAGGGGGGTCACCTCCTGCCGCCAGCGCTCCATGCCCAACAACAAAGACCTCATTCCCCCTCTTCCCTTCTCTCTTCTTTCTTCTTCTTCTTCTTCCTCTCCTCTCCCCACCAACAACACAAGACTCTCGCGGCGCGTTTGGACACACACACACACACACACAAAATCACACACACGCACACACTCACGCTCACGTTCACGCTCACACCCAAGCCCGCACCACCACCACGCCCACCACCATCGTCTCGAGCTATTCATTCCCTCCCTCCTCGCCTCTCCTCTCCTCTCGTCCCCAACGGCACCACGATGCCGCTCTTCTCTCTCCGTCGGGCTTCCGACTCGAGCGCGGGCTCCAAGGCGTCGCGGGTTTCGGCCCGCTTGAAAGCCAAGGCCAAGAGGGCCTTGAAGACGGTCGGGAGGACCGTCAAGGGTACGTTGCCGCTTCCATATCACATCATATTGCGTCGGCGGAGCGTCACGTCGCGTCGCCTCGCGAGACCTTGCGCGAGGGCCTCCCTCTGCAACATACCATACCACAGTACACATCGACTGACATGTCCCCATTTCCTTACAGGTGTCGTCAGTGGTGCCAAGCACCAGACGGAGGATGTGGTCGTCGCGGCGGCGGCGGCGCCGTCGGGCGCAGGAGAAGTGGGTGGTGGGCGACCGTCCGGATCTCCGGAGGAGCCCGAGCCCGAGCTCTCGCCTCCCGAGGTGCGGAGGATCCACGCCGAGTTCTGGCGGGCGTTGCGCGTCGTCGAGGCGCGGGGGCGGGCCGCGCGACCGGTACGTGCTCGTTCGACTCACTCTGTCCTGCTGTCCCGTCGGGCGGGTCGTGACGTTTTGCTGATGGGTTTGGTTTTTCTCTTCCTGCAGGCGGAGGAGGCGTCCTCTGACGGGAGCAAGTCAGAGGAGGAGGGGAAGGAGGTGGCGGTGGGGGTTCCCCCGCCGTGCGTCGAGGGCCCGAGGCCGGGGCGGCCTTGGGCTTTGAGGAGGTTTTTGGAGGAGTATTCGTGAGCTGAGGGGAGGGGAGGGGGTAAGCTGGGGCAATGCCGGGATCGACTGCTTGTTTATTCTTGCCCATCTTATCCTATCCCTTATTCTATTCTTACTCATCTTATCCTATCCCTATCCTATCCCTATCCTATTCTTACTCATCTTATCCTATCCCTATCCTTTTCTTACTGACCTAAGGTACTCTTACTGACATCTTTATCGATCCCGGAGTTGCCTCAGCGTGGTTGGTTGGTCGGTTTCGGCGTTTGGGGGTCTGGTGTTTTGTGGTTGGCTATTCTTTATTGAGCATTTTCAAGATAGAAGATCTGCGTTGTAGCCGCCGTGTGGCTTGGGTCTAGAAACCTTTGAGCCCGGTGAGAATGCAGTTTGCAACCGCCAGCTTTGGTTCCCTGTCACGATGATTTGATGATGTGTAGTTGTTTCGATCAATGCTCTCATTGTGAGTTAGGATTGTTTTGGTTGATACTCTTCTGAAATGCTGTTGTAGTGTGCGATTCTCTAGTGTGGAGTGCCGAAGCAGGTGATTCGAACATATGTATTGAGAAGATTGTTGCGAGTTGCGAGAAAGATGGCCATCTTGTTTTCGTGTTGCACACCCACTCTTGAGCCATTCAGATACATTGATTGCTTCATTAACATCTCTTATGATCCTGCATACCATAACAGGCCATTGACACCCAGAAGCCAAGGTGTCGTCATTGTTTCGTCAGGCATGAGAAGCTCCGGAAACGACATGACAGAGAAACCAACAGTTTTCGGTATAGAGAAGATGAGAAGGCAAAATACGCTATCGATCAAGACCACATCCTACTAGCCGCCAAGATCGACAGATATGAGGGTAGAGAGCCACAACTGAAAGCGAAATGAAGGCATCTTGATCTGATACTCGTGAACGAAAACAGTCGGTGTTGAGTACTTCACGTAGAAGAGGGAATAACACAGATGACTTGTAACAAAGCCATGTTCTGTGTAGGCAAGCCGCCATGAGTGTACTCACGGCCTGATGCTTTCATATCATGATAAACCCTCTGGCCGCACACTCGAGTCTCTGCCTTCCGTTGCATTAGGAGACAATTCCTTTGGTCGTGTAATATGCGGAACATTAAGGGCTAAAGACTGATATCTCCATTGTGAAATCTAGCGGACCGCTGATGTTTGAGTGCATGATTAGCTTAAGCTGATGGAGCGTACAGATTCAAGTGCGTGGATCACGAAACGAACGAGGGTAAAATCTCCCGACGCTCAACGGAGGTAGATGATGAGTTGATAGCCACTCTCGGTAATTGACAAGCCCTCAGGAGTGATTTTAACTCAGTCACAGAGATGAGATGAATATGAAGCGCTGGAATCATAGAGCGTGAGCTCATTCCATGAGGTAGTCTTTCAGGAATTCTCCACTCAGGGATAAGAGATCTTGGCATAATACCCCTGAGAGACGCCAACGACGAGTAAGGGAAAGTACTACAACATTCAAGCCCGCCATTTCGGATATGTCAAGGCCGTACACTTGCATAAGAGAATAGAAATGCATTGACGATAATGATATCGTTTCAAAAAGAGTCGTGTAACTCGACCTACACAGAGGGCCGGGCTAATGTTGACGGAGCCAGTACCAGAAGCCAAAAGTTGAGAAAACAAAGCACCTGAAAACGGCAAGGCTGATCTTTCGAGTGGCCGCAAACGACGTGCGGCAATCACGAGATGGCAGCATGACAAAGACACGGAAAGGCTGAATCCTCTGACTTGTTCAATTCTTTGCTGGATGGTCCTTTCGCTGCTGCACGCAAGACGCGAGACGCAAGACGCATGCTGCTGTGGTTGAACGAGTTTGCTGTCGCTTCGGACCCCACGGAAGTCGAGACGCACATGGGTTACCTCATACCTCGGGTGAAGTCTTAGTCTTCAGCCTAACCGGTACCCCACGCTCCCAGTCTGACAACACATCTACGTCCAATCATCACTGCATGCAGAACGCCCTAGATCGCAAAGTATATAGCAGTCATCAGGCAACGAACACTCTTCCTCCTCCCAGATCTCAAGTTCTCGTCTCGCCCCCAACTGACCATTCTGGACCCCACACCTTAACTGTCCCGACAGCTGGGGACAGTAGCCTCGCGAGAGAAAAGGCAAGGCTCGCGAACCACGACAAACCCTGCCCCCACGTCCAACAGCGTGCGGCAGAACGAGCCCGGCTTGTACGGAAAAGACTACCATCTGCCGGAAACGGTCGTTCAAGCATCCTCCTCCAACAAAGACTCCCGTTCCTACATCCCCCACAACCGCCGCCTCGCGAACCTCCTCCCACTCCCAGAAATGGCGGCGGCACCTCTCTCATCCCCCTCCGCAGACCAAGCAACCCGCTTCTTCGCGCCGCCCTTCCCACCCACCTCGAGCCCTCTCACACGACATCAACAACAACAACAAAAACAGCAACACCCCAACCCAGCTTCCTCGTCCTCATCATCAGCACAGACAACATCCGAGCACGCATCAATACAGCCGTCACATCACGAACCACGCCTCCCACTGTACGCGCAGCAAGGAGTACCCACCAACGATCCCTCATCTGCCACGTCGCCGTTCCTGCGCGACTTCAACCTCGTCGCAGAAGCGGCCAAGAGGGCGCAGATGGCGGTCTTGATGCGTGATCTGGAGGGCGTGGCGTTATGAAACTCACTCTCGCGCGGAGAGAGAGAAAAGCTCTGAGTAGGGTTTGAGGGGCTCGTCGTTCTTTCCATCATCAATTGATTAAACGAGATTTTCAGGGCATGGATGGAGATTATACATTATACACGGGTGTTCGGGGGATTTCTATTGGAACATGGACTAGCGTGTACGGTTTTACGGGTCCTTTTGTCTTGGGTTGGGGGGCCTTTCACGTGCGCTTGCTTTGCATGCTTGTAACTATCTATCTGCGGTCTTATATCGTCGAGGATAGTTCGATGGGGGGGAGCAGAATAGAAGCTCTCTTTCGTCAGTTGCACGTTCCATTCCCGTCCTACTGTTTCTCGCACTTCCGCCCAATCACCCCTCGGCAGAAGCCCTACGTCGTCAGATCTCTAGCGAACATAATAGCCCCGGCTCGGAAGAGCACCCGCTCCCAATTATCGCTGACGTTGAGGGTCGCATAGTGTAGCAGCAGCCCAAAAATTCGGCATCTTTGGTCTGGAAAAGCTCCTGGGCAGGACACCCGTCACTAGCGTCACCCCTGCCCTAACCTTCTCCTAAGCCCCTTCTTCCAGTGCCAGACTTATAAAACGCTCTTGCGGCGCATCTAATTCTCCCTACACTGACTCCGTTTTGTGCATGCAAGGCACTGGAGGTATCAACCTTGTAAGCCACCAAATGACGTTTAGAGGTACCATGGCTTGCGACCCCGCTAGTGGAAAGGGAAGGCGAGCGGAGACGGTTGTCACTGTGGTGTGGGATTGAGGAGAGCCAGGGTGATGTTGGCCCACCAGATATAAATATCTTGAAGCGGTCACCATGTAAGAAACTTGAAGCAGGGCACTCGTCATGTTTAAAGCTAGCTATATGTAAACTAGGCAAGCAGCAGGATACCCGCTACGTCTACAGCAATATACGGTATGTGAGATCGGATGTCCTGTCAACGTAGTCTGAAACCTAGGCCAATATCACGGTACATTGCCCTTTCGGTGCGAAACCACTGAGCTGTAGTGCCAGAGTCGGCACCGATCACATCTACGGTGTGACTGGCCAGCTTGCCCTTGCAGGCCTCGAATCTCCTAGGCTCAAGCGTCACGCTACAGCTGCTTTCGTGTCCGTGCGGATGCTGCGACGGTGAGCTTGCGGAGCCTAGGAATGGTAGATCGGGAAAGAGAATGGCGGGGTCGAAGTTGATCAGCACGATGGCTTTGCCTCCGGGGGAAGAGGATGAGCCGGCCATATAAACGATCGATCGTTCATCTGAGCTGGCTTCCACTTCGCTCATGTCTGTACAGTGGTTGAGGATGTTGAGGAGCTGCGGAGGCGCGTTGTCCGGGGGCCATAGTCGGATGCCCCGGTCGACAAACGCTTCCTCACTACCTTCGATGACTCGGCCGTTCTCTTCGCTGCGCTCGCGTTTTCGCAAAGTGCCATCCTCGTTGAAGGGTGAGGCACGTTTGCGAGAACCGATGCGTATGCGTACTCGTTGAGGAGGGCGACGGATCAGTGTTGCCGGGATAGGGGTTATATTATCTAAAACGACGTCTAGAAAGGAGGAGCTGCAGGGGATGTACGTCCGGTACTTCGTCTTGGCGAGTGTGAAGATTTGGCACGGCTTTGAGACTGGATCTTCTTCGGGGTGCCAATTACGTGGGAGGCGCGTGCTTGGCGGCGCCCAATGTGGCTTGCTATTCTCGTCAATGGTACTGGCGAGAGGATCGTTGGTTGGTAAAGGTCGTGAGACCGGAAATCGGCTCGTAGGCGCGGTACCGTTGACGGATGTCGGCCGCGCACATGTCAAGGTATCTGACTCGTGACTTAGCCGCAAATCGATTTTTTGCGTGTAGAACGTGCGCATGCTTTTGCTTCCACCGCCGTGCCATTCGCGGCGACACTCCACGATCAAGAGTTTGCCGGAACGTTCATCTGTACGCATACCAAGATCCGTCCACGAGTCGTTGATAGGACCCTCGATATGCTGCCTGCGCCATATTTCTGTATTCGCCTCTATGCAGTCTTTCCGAGGCTTATCCAGGGGAAAGCGTAGGCAATGGTAATATGACGTCCAATCCACCTCTTCCACGTCGAACGACGTCTGATTTGACAGGGCATAAAAATAGCCGTTGTGGATCTCAAAGGCCACAGTAGAGCCGATATCAGACCCGACCAGGTCCGAAAGCTGCAGGACATGGTCTTTGGTACTCGGAGGTCGATTGGGCAGCTTAATGCCTCTAATAACCCATTCGTGATGGCCATGTGAGGCAATGCCGGAATGCGTGCCATAATAGAGATAATCTTTGTTGTGCCGGACAAAGAGCTTCTCGGTCGTCTCGAGCCGTATTGCAGCCCGGATCCTTTTCCGGGTTGCTGGTCCAGGCCTCACGTCAAGAGCGACAAGCCAAGCAGCCTGGTCGTCGTTGTCGGGCTCGTATAGAAAGGTCAAAACATGCTCACTGTAGTTCAGCAGGGTGAGTTGCCCGTGCCGGCCCGCGGTATTTCCAAGGACTGTGTAGTCAAGCAAAGTGGGCAAATGAATGACGCTCTCTTCCTGGGCACCATCATGTACTCTCAACACCCGTATATGCTGATCTTGAATATAGCATAAAACTCCTCCCTGATAAACATATGTGGTCCCGTAGCCAACGATAAGGACAGAATGCGGCTGGGCAGTCGCGAATGCTTCTCTTCTGCGGAAGACCCTCTGTACGGCATCCGCATAGGTGATCGCCCCGGACTTTGCAAGCTGCCCTTCCTTCGTATGTGACACGTGTCTCTGTGATCAGCTTAATCAGCTGATATGCCACAGACGTACTGGAAGTTGGGAAAACCACCTCCACCGCCTGTTTACAGATGGGTTCGCCACTGAAGACTGATCTCAATTGCCTGTCCGTATCCCTGAGACTGAGATACTCCTCGAAATTGAGGCTGCTTGAAATGTTGTACAGAATATCAAATGGCAATGAGTGAAGGGTCAGAGGCATACTTTTGCCCGGACGGTCGTGACGTTGTACAAGTACAGAAAACGACGATGACGCCCAAACTAAAAGAGATGATTACTTTTTGAGATTATTGAGGAGACCAAGGTTCGAGAAAGCAACCGACAACAATAGCAGTAGAGGAAAGTTCCAGAGACAACAAAATAAGGACAAACTGCTCAAGGAATGCACTCATCCTTGCACACGATCTCGGCACACGACAATTCCCAATCTTAGTATTCTGGACGGTGAAACGTATCCATCCTGTGGAATGGATGGGCTTCACGACAGGGAGGCTGTCCATTGAAGCTTTATGACTTGAGCACAGCCGCGCATTGCAACATCACGTCAAGCGGAAGGTGCGGAGGTCAGGGGTAACCTTTTGCACAGCCCGCAATGTGATGTGATAGAGAAGCTCCTCAACAATTGAGCCTCAATTCTGATCCACAATGCATCCAGCCATATCCTGGTGCGAGCGTGAGGCTCAACTAGGATGGGGGCAATGATGCGCAGGTAAAGCCTAATATTCTGTACGCGAAGCTACCAAGGTTCTTCCTGGCCCCGCTGCAGGCGCCTCTGTACTTCATGTGGTAAGAGCAGAGCCTCCAAACCCCTGACTGGTGAAGACAAGGAATGACACTCACATACCATAGATGTTACATGTGAGGCCTTGACTCTCTTCATACGTGATAAGGCTAGGCTTGATCCAACCACAACAGCAAGAGCATCTTGGTGCAGTCATATTTGCTCCACATATGTTGGGGCGATATGCGCATAGGTACATCTAATGAAGCTACCTGTCCTCATCGCCAAAGTACACGCCTCGTATCCAATGCCTAGAGGTCTCCTTCTCGCTATATGTGACGTATAACCCGTTCAGAGTAGATTGATAGAGCAAAGACTATTCATCTCGATCGACGTGACGGACCGTGCCTTTAGAAGAAGGTAATGAGACGCCAGTGTACCTAAGATAAACAACAGCCTCCAGCCTCGTCTAGCAAACACTTGTTGGTGCATTTGAACCTAGTTTGATGGTGCCATGTATTCTTGCCATTACCAAGTAGGATATGTGAGCCTAGATATCACGCGAACAGAAGCAAGGCTACGAACTGGAGAGTGTTGAGTGCAGCAAGGCTTGCGAAGCCGCACTTACTGTGTTTGGGGTGCAGCGCAAATGGAAGCTAACCAAAACGATTGTGCCATTGGTCAACTTGTAAGAGATGCTGTGAGATATGCTTCAAGCCTAGTGCGCATGGAGTGGATCTATGAAGCCAGCTTATGAATGCTTCGCGAACAAACGGGCCACTGGGCAAACCGGAAGTAGCATGCAGGTCGATAGAAGGGAAACGCTGACAAGGTACAAAGCAACGACGAATAAGGACACGAATCCTTTGAAATTGAACATGGGTATTAATACAAGCACAAGCGCTTGCATTCGGTAAAGCCCTCAATAGTAGAAGGCAAGACATCCAATACACAAACGCACAGAAAGATTGTCGAACATGGAGGAACCAAATGGTCTGCTGAGGCTCCACAGAACAACGTGTGGAACAGGACAGCATGATGGTGCTGTACCGTAACGGTTCCCTGCAGGAAGAGCAGAGCGGGCACCGAGCAATTCTCCAAGGACATCTGATTATGATGAACCCGGCTTGAAGGTAGCATTGGCCTGATGTCTCTCCTGTGACTTCGAGCCTGCTCTCCTTTTGATATAGACCGTTGGTGCTGGCATTGGCTGATGTATTGCCCCGTGGCAGTTACCGTTAAGTTACGGAAGGCAATACCTTACGGACGCCGAAGCGAAAGCATTAGGAGCCATTAACTTACTGTGGGCTTTATTAGGTAACTTCGGAAAGAGGTCAACGATAATACAGGACTACTGTTCAGGGCGGGCCTTCTTGAGGTTGATTCCGCATCATGATGCTACCTTGAGTGTCACGGCAACGTTCAGGAATGAGCTTCCGTCGCTCTTTTCCCCAATTGCGAACAAACATCAATGCGGTTGATCGTCAAAACTACCTCCTCAAGTCTTGTCAATGCTACAGAACGCCCTCATCCACAGGTTCGACCATGTGAAACCCAAAGAACCCGCAGTCATGACTCTCCCATCCATATACTTCTCCTCCCCAAGGTTGTACAGGAGAGCATCGAATGGTTCAACAGACCGAAAAATAGCCCACCAGCACCCTAGGCTGCACAGAACTTCATGACCAGTGCCGCAGCGTTGAAGCGTTGGTCGCATGTCCGGGTAGTAAGAGTAGATAGCATACGTGGGGGTCGACCGGGGCCAGAAGAAAGCCCGTACAAGTTCGAGTGCAAAGAGGATCATCCACGCTCGAACATCTGCGTTGGGGATTCACATTCTCCATGGATAGTCGGGCTCCGCCGAGAAACTGGTACCAAAAGCTATGATAGCTTAGGTGAGGTCTTCTTATCACCACCTAGGTACCTTGGGTATCGTACACGTGTCCTGATAGCATCAGAGCCCAACCTAGCCAGCTTGTCCAGGTTATCCCTTACCTAAATACTCCAATCAAGGAACAATGGTTGCGCCGAGTCATGATGCACCATCACCTTAGTTCAGACGCACGTAGTTCCCTGACTCGTAACGTTAGCGTGCACGATGAGGCTCTTGAGGGAAACACATTTTCTCCTACCTGGAAACTGGCCTTGCCGACCCGCTACCTTACCAGTCCACCACTCGTTGACGTTAGGCGTTCTTTGAATAATCTCGATCACATCCCCTGCGGTAAAACTAAGATCGTCTTCAGCCTGCGCTCCATAATCGTATAACGCCGTTACTGTTTCCGCTGCTGGAGCTCCGCTAAATCTCGACGGTTTCGGTTTTGGCGGTGGAGGTGCGGCGCCCTTTGCCTTTGCTACCGCGCCCCATGAGCTCCCGGTACTATTGGCCCGACCTATGGCCGAAGACGATCCGCTAAGGTTTGGGGAAAGTCCAGGCGTATACGGGGGAGGCGGGTTCTCAACGAAATCATGAGTCTGGCGTCTCGAAGGAGGCGTTGAGGATTTGTTTTCCAAAGCTAGTTTACTCCCAGGAGTGTACCGGAGACCCGGCTTCTTACCCCCAGTCGTTTTGAAATGGACTATGGACAGAGCCTCAGCCTGCTCTTGGATGTCTCCTCGTTTCTTCCTAAAGGCAGCTTCCACGTCCAGTGTGAGGTCAAAGTAGCCGATATCAATACTCTGCATCTTCTCATGCAAGGTGTAAAATACGTTTAGCTGCATGTAGTAGAAGGACTGGAACAGCGGTTGAATGAATTCGCGCTCAAGAGCGAACAACTTGGGTAATTCGTCTTTGAGAAGGTCATTGAAGTAGTTGAATTCTTGTGTCGCTTGTTCCACATCGCTCTCTGCCTTGTACAAAGCCTTCTCATCCTTCAGCGATTTGTCCTTTTTATCTTGGAGTTTCTTCAGAGTTGCTCGATGCCTGTCGTAGTCGAGCTGTTTATGTTGACGCTTCGTCGCTGACTTTCGGATTACTTTGATAATCTCAAGTAGTTCATCTGCTGGTCTGATGACCCTTGTATCTATCATCTCAAGCTCGGGCTGAAGCGTTTCGAGAAGCTCGCGAACGATAGACTCATACTCTTCACAGGCCCGGATGCCTTCTGGATTCCCTTCTACTATCGCAGACTCAGGATCGGAAACGCGTCCCGATATAGGCTTGTAGATGTCTGCGACTGCTTTCGCGAATCCAATTTGGTGATTCAGCATCCCTTTGTGGTGTGATGTTAGTGATAGCGATGCAAGAATTTCCACTGCCGGGCTCGTACCATTGATAGCATCAAAGTACCTCCACAAAATCAGCCGGTCTGACCTGAACGTTTGTTCTCGGTGAGTTTACTCACTTTTTCGACTCCTCGTGGAGTTTCTTTGTTTCCTATGCTCGCCAAACACTCGTAAGGCAATGTTGTTATATCAAGTGTATTGAATAGAGCCCTGCGAACCTTTTCCAATTCCGCGAACCTTCTCTCTGCGTCGATGTATACAGCATCTTTGGTGTTGTCTCCCTATCATAACTAACGTCAACTCGGAGCTCTCTTCTCCACTTATCTCTGGAGGCTGCATGTCAAGCTATGTACCAGATTGAATCTTTGTTTGAAGGTTTGTGGGGCCTGCACAATCATTAGCTCTTTTTTCAACTACTCGACTAAACACGGCCTTTGCAAAAGACTGATAGAATCGGCAGATTGACTCACTCTAGTAACACCTCTTTGCAGTCCTTTGAAACTCATCACGCTCGCTGGAATCTTCACGATTCTATGGGCTGGCTTGTATGGCGTTCAGAGCATAGGACGAGAGGGCTTTGTAGATGAGATGCAAAGGTAATGATCAGATCAGGCTTGGGCCTGGAGACGGTGATTGCTACTGTCACACAGAAGCTGACGCCGAATGCGAGCGCGCGATGACGAAGCGTTTCGAGGCTCGGTGATTTTGCAGCGCCGGAGACTGCGCGGCTTCCAGTGAAGACACACCTGAGCTGAGCAGCAAAGATAGCTAACGAATAGTCATAAATGCTGAGCGTAAGATCTTAGAGTAAGTCATGTATGATTATTTCCAATCTTCGTGGCTGTTTGGGTGTACCTTCGTAGCTTCCACAACAATGCTACAGTACATGCATGCGTACCTAGTGTCGATTACAAAGCACACGTCGCTACATCATTTGCCCCTCGGCCTTGGAGGCAAAAGTTACAAGATAGATCACCGACGCATAAGGTATCTTGCAGTCCTTCGCATCAGCCATAGGAAGGGAAGTCAATCATTTGACTTTCAAGATGTCATATACGGGACCCTCCATAGTTAGACAGGCCGCCAAGGTTTGTTTACGACAGTTATCAGCACGAACTCGATTGGCAACTTCTCCTCACCTACGGACAGCAGTCGTCGCTGCTGTCACCAAACCAGCCAGACGCACGTATGTCTCGGAGACTAAGGACAGAAGCGCACAGGTCAATGTAGATACCACGATCAGAGCGGACCATGAAGCCTTTATCTCACAAACTGGAACCAAACCGGAGGATGTCAAGATGCCAGGAACGGGCCTCAGTGCAGATGCCATGATGAGTCCTGCAGCGGGTATCTTGAAGCAGGCAACTGTCATGGATGAAGGGACCCGGCCTATCTACCTCGACATGCAAGCTACGACTCCAACCGATCCTCGAGTACTGGACGCTATGCTCCCTTTTTTTACCGGTCTCTTCGGTAACCCACACTCACGTACGCACGCATACGGATGGGAGACGGAGAAAGCTGCCGAGCAGGCGCGGGAGCATGTCGCAGCCCTCATTGGTGCCGATTCGAAAGAGATAATCTTCACGAGCGGAGCCACGGAAAGCAACAACATGAGCATCAAGGGCGTGGCAAGGTTTTTCGGGCGCTCAGGAAAGAAGAAGCACATCATTACCAGCCAGACAGAACACAAATGTGTACTCGACAGCTGCCGACATCTTCAGGATGAAGGGTTCGAGGTGACGTACTTGCCAGTGCAGAACAGTGGTCTTATCGACATGAAGGATCTCGAAGCCGCAATCAGGCCAGATACCTGTCTCGTCAGCATGATGACGGTGAATAATGAGATAGGGGTAATACAGCCAATGGAAGAGATCGGCAAGCTATGCCGATCAAAAAAGGTCTTCTTTCACTCGGACGGTGCGCAAGCTGTGGGCAAGATTCCAGTGGACGTCAACAAATGGAACGTGGATCTGATGTCAATTTCTGCTCATAAAATCTACGGACCAAACGGTATTGGCGCTTGTTATGTGCGAAGAAGGCCTAGAGTCAGGATCGACCCGATTATTAGTGGCGGAGGGCAGGAGAGAGGTCTCAGGAGCGGCACGCTTGCTCCAGCATTAGTCGTTGGCTTTGGAGAGGCTTGCAGGATCGCTAAAGAGGATATGGAGGTCAGTAACAAATCTTGTTTTGCCCGTAACGAGACTTGACGTGATTTTTTTTGAATATTTGCATTGAAGAGACCAAAGTGTTGGTGAGCCCTGCGGTAATATACCTTATCTTTACCGGAGGGTCATGAACGAATTAGCAGGGGTTATGATCAAATTCTAGTTGTTCCTGCTTGCGTTATGTTTGTATACGATTCAGGGAGGTTGCTAACCCTACCTCCGTATAGTACGACTCAAAGCGCATCAAGGCTTTGTCTGACCGCCTGCTCAAGGGGCTCTTATCTCTTGAACATACGTCACAAAATGGCGACCCAGAGCATTTCTACCCTGGTTGTGTGAACGTTTCGTTTGCTTACGTCGAAGGCGAGTCCCTCCTCATGGCCTTGAAAGACATCGCGCTGTCGTCGGGAAGCGCATGCACATCGGCCTCGCTAGAGCCGAGCTACGTACTCAGAGCGTTAGGCAACAGTGATGAGAATGCACACAGCAGTATCAGATTTGGGATCGGTAGATTTACTACAGAAAGCGAGATTGACTATGTTCTGAAGGCTGTCAAGGAGAGAGTCAGTTTCTTGCGGGAGTTGAGTCCGTTATGGGAGTTGGTGCAGGAGGGTGTTGCTCTGGACAGTATACAATGGAGTCAGCACTGAGGGGTGGGGTTATTTGACATATTGTTGGTCCTTACGAGACGATGATGATACGGAGCGCTCGGTTTGGGACTCGGCCTGGGAGCGATTACTTTTCTGTATACTGTAATAGCTCAGCCATCACTCGGGCTTGACTCGGGACTAAAATATTGGCTTCTTTGTACATATCAACGCTGTTCATACCTGTACCCTGCAAAGGAGGCTTTCGTACATACCTATAGCTCTCTAAGAAGACATGGGGGCAGATTAGGTGGTAGGACGTTACTCACTGATTGTAACTCGGCGCAAGTAGTCGACATCCAAAGACCCTCTTACGCCTTGAGTATGTCCATGTCAACTTCCAAATACTATCCTCCGTACTATTGGTTGGTCAACAGCCCTTAAATGCCACTTGCCCACCTGCGTAGATGCACTCCATATGTGCACTAACGGCGAACCTTCTGGGGGCAGTTGAACATCAGATATGACAGCGGTACCACAAAAGGTCCTGAACTGGCTGTATAGTGTTCTTACAAGCGTATGTCCCAGTGGATACTCCGTTCGCACTTAGGCATGGCAAGCTGACATTGTAGTGACACAGGAATATAGGGACGTCAACAGGACATATACCGACGTTGCGCAAACCCTCTCACACTATCCATCGCTATCTCCACAGACAGACGTTTACAGTACGGATGCGGCCTTTTCTTTGTCTGCTCTATGCTGAGTTTCCCTAGACTCCTGCTGATGCCGTGTACAATGCAGCGTACGACTCTGGCCAATCCTCACTGCTGCTCCACCTCAATGGCACGTTGCCTGTTACATTCCGTGGCACCACGTACAGGTTTCCTATTGCGCTATGGATACCCCACGCCTACCCGAAGGAAGTGCCCATATGCTATGTTATCCCCACGCAAGGCATGGTGGTTCGGCCGGGCCAACACGTCAGTGGGGAGGGAAGGGTATACCATCCATATCTGGCAGACTGGGCGAATGGGAGAGGCGGATTAAATGTGAGTCAAGTTCCTTCGAATGTGGACTTGGCAAATCTCTAGACTATGACAGGGAGAGGACCCTTGCCGCAGAATGCCCCCTTGAGGAGCGTTAGGGTCTCCACACCGGGCTTCCGCTAACAGTCAGGCTTGTCAAGCCAACCTTACTAGACTTCCTCTCTATGCTCCGTGAAGTCTTCACAAGAGAGCCCCCAGTTACTGCGAAGCAGCAGCCGCAACAACAACTGCTGCCACGTCCAGACTTCGAACCAATGAACCGTCCAGAACCTGGCCCTCCGCCACTGCCTCCTCTACCACCTGAGCTTGGCAGTCGTCCTACAATATCTCAAATCACGCCACAGCACTCTATTACAGAGACTGTTCCTCCAACTCCGCCTCCCAAACCTTTCGAGAGTCGAACAGATCGTTCAGCATTCCAGACCAATCGACCACCTCCGTTCCCTCCACTACCGGGAAGACCGACTAGCCAATACGGTCCGCCTCCAGGACGATATCCAAATGGGTATAATCAGCCACCCCATCCAGCGCCGCAACATTTACCCCAGCGGTCTAGCAGCTTGAGAGATGACTATGGCCCATCTGTGCCACCACAGTATGAGCTACAGCATCCACAACAACAGTATATCCGGGCCGATCCATACAGTCCTATGAGCACTATCTCAGCGGAAGGGACAGCATCGAGACACTTAAATCAACGAACGCAAATTCTCAACCAAGAATATCCCCACCCTCCGCAACCCGGAGGACCAGGCAACCAATATACTCCACCCCTCCCACCGCAACGGCAACCTCCAGGATACCCGACGTACGCGCAACAGGAGAGTCCACAGCAGCAAAGACCCAATTATCCACCTTACCCCAGGCAACCGCCGGCTCAAGCCTCGAACAACCCTCCTCCCTCCCACCAAACCCCGGACCTCCTCACCTCCCCGCTCGACATCCCTCTGCCAACACCAACCAACGAGTCGATCGCGCCGCCAATACCCCCAAACCCCGAAAAAGACGCACTCCTGGCCGCGCTCTCCACAACCTTGACCCACCAACTGCACTCCAACGTCCATCAAAACACCACCATCCTCCCCCCCCTGTACGCCCAACACACTGCCCTGCAAACCGCTTCCCAGTCCCTCCAGCACGAGCTCCACACCCTACACGCCCTTTCCGGGACCCTCTCGTCGAACGAAAAGATCCTGCATTCCTCCCTCCGCGCCGCCGACCGCGTCATGGCGTCTGCGTCCAAGCGCCAGCCGCCCAGCGTTGACGAGGTATTGGTCGCGCCAACGGTTGTTGGGGGGCAGTTGTATGAGCTCGTGGCTGAGGAACAGGCGATCGGGGATGCGATTTTCGTGTTGGGGAGGGGGTTGGATGGGGGACGGGTTGGGGTCGAGGGCTGGTTGAGGCTGACGAGGGGGTTGGCGAGGGAGAGGTTTTTGAAGAAGGCGCTTGTTCGGAAGATTGTTAGAGGGATGGGGCTGGATGAAGGGAGGCGGGACTGGGGCTGATGGATCTGGTTGTTACTGCTTTGGGCGTACTATGTTAGGTGGTCGTGCACGTTGAGTTGCTTGTATATTTGGGCGGGAACTCTCGTCCCATAGTTCGTATACATGACTTGAGTATTGATGGAATTGGGTCCCAAGCCCACGGAGCGGAGAATTTTATATCTACAGAATTAAGGTCGCCATTGTACTGTAACAGCAATGTTCCTCGTATATCTCCACCTTTTTGTTCGGGTCTTCCGTTGCGCCCCACTAAGACCCTGCATGAGGTCGAACGCCTCCTGCTCATGCTAAATAGTCGACGCGGCACGTACGTTCCATTGTGCGGAGAAATCTTTGCTCTTCAGAGACAATAATTATTTCAATCGGCGATGGGCGCAGTGACGGCCCCGTGCGCGCAAATATTCCTGTGACATCATAGCTGAATTCTAACCCCCACATGACACCAAACAAACCGCGGTGTGATATCGGGCACTTATATATGCCTTTAGTAGATGAATTGACAGCAATTCATCTAGTGACCTTTTGTGGTACAGTGGGTTTTAGGCGACTAAAGGCGCTGAAATCACAGCGGTATATAAAAACCATCGAACCACTTCCCCACCAAGTCTCCGAAACCGCCCAACGCATTCAAACACCAAAAGAACAGCTTTCTAGATACACGCAGAACCCAAAAGCACAGCGACCTTTTTTTTACAACACCGCCAGTATGTCTAGCAACGACAACACCTCGACGCTCGGCTCCTACATCGACTCGGCCAAAGGCGCCGCGCAGTCCATGCTAGGTTCCATCACCGGCAACCAAGCCGACAAGGCACGTCTCCCCTCGCCCCTCCCTTCCCCTCGCCCCTCCCCTCTCCACCCTCTTCCCCAACAAACCCCCAACAACACCCCACTAACCCACCCCTCCCTCCCCACGCAGACCTCCGGCGAAGCAACACGCACCCAAGCCCAACACGAGAAAGCCGGCTCCGACACAATCGCTAAGCTCGGACCCATCGGCATCTCGCCGTCGGGCGGCATGTCAGCCGACGACCCGAAGCGCAGCGAAGGCAGCTGGAACCAGACGATCGGGTCCGGCAAGGAGATGCTCGGCAACGCCGTCGGGGCCGAGGGCCTGAAGCGCGAAGGCATCGAGCAGAACCGGCAGGGCAAGGGCCAGGAGGCCGAGGGCCAGCTGAGCGACTTGGGCAGCGGGGTGCAGGATCGGGTCGGTGGCAAGGTCGGGGCTGTGGTGGCGAGCGTCAAGGGGGATCGCGAGAGGGAGGAGGCGGAGAGGGCGAGGCATGATGGGGGGAAGACGTTGCAGCGGAGTGCGGAGGGGGGGATTCAGAGGAGTGCGGATTATTAGGGGGGGTGGTGGGCTGGTTAGGTTGGGGTAGGTGGGGTTTCTGGTGTGGTGTGGATGGGGTGGGGGTGATATTGTGGGCTGTGGCGGGTGAGCGTTGTTGCGTTCGTTGAGACGGATGAGAAATCCTCTCCTCTCTTGTATAACGGTAGTTACGTAGTGTCAATCTGACCAGCACTATGTTTGGCTATAATTATGGCTTTGACAGAGCCACGACGCAGAGCACAAAAGGCTGGATAGGAAGAACGAAGCAAGTGAGCTAATTGTCCCTGTGATTACCACCTCGAAGGCTAAGAATCGCTGATGTGTGACTTAGGTAGACTTCAGATATAAATATCATTTACTGTTAGACATTGTGTGGAGGTAAAGTCTCGCAGTACGGCAAACATAACACTCCCTTCATGTACTGCGTCTTGCCCTTGGGTGACCTCATCATGAACATCTGTAAGACTGAGCCACTAGAAGTCACTGACCTAACAAATGCTTCGGAGTTTCATTCAGTTGACCTGACTTCGTGCTCATTTGTCCCATAGACCTGATCAAAAGAGCGACAATACGGTAACACCGCTATGAACACCGATATTGATAATGGCGCTAGGGCTGATGTCCGGTTAGCGTCCACTTTGACTTGCTGTAAAGCTAATGCACGTCAGATCTCTATCGGACAAAGATCAAAACCATCTGCAGATCACCACTTGAGGGAGCGGGGAGAGGGGAGGAGATGTATGGAGTGATGGCTACATCAAGAATCAGTCTAGTGGAGCATATCGACGAGACAGCCGTGTGGTGCATTGCAACCGGTGATGCTCACCTACCGAAACTCTACTCCGTGGGCAAAGGGTTGAAGACGTGCACGGCCAAAAGCGATGCGGTAGGCGCTTCAGCAATTATATGTACGCTTGAATCTCCTTGCTGGAGCAGCCAATGCTGAGTTGTGGTCAGACGCCTACTCAGATGCGATCCTTCTGGAGGCTCTCGAACCCCATGTTTCCATCCTACCTCCGAGTTGGACAAGCCTAAGTAGCGACACAAACAAGCATGAAGGCGTCCGCGTTCGGCCATCTATTCCGCAAGCTCAGATATTGGTGCAGTTGCGACCGGGTGATCAATTTTTGATTTCTTCCAGAAGATTTTCTCTCACCGTATCCGAGCCTGATCCTGTCCAGTTTACTCCGTCCGTCAGCGACCATTCCATGGTCGTTGACCTTGAAGACGAAGATGACAACGCCGACACCAGCTTATCTCGGCAGGATGATGGCAAAACTGACCATGCCGTTGCAAGCGCTTCTCAGCCCTCACTTCCTGGTGATGAGATCGCCATGCTGGAGTCTCCCAGCCTCACTGCATCCCATCAGATTGGCATGGAATCTAGCAAAGAAACTAGCCTAGTGAAAACTGCCAGAAAGGAGCAACAGAACGACTCAACAAGGGAAGAAAAAGTACAGGAACTTAACGGCGGACCACTCTCAGATGGAATCTCTGATATAAGTTCAGGTAAAGGAAAGCTAGAGCAAGACTCAACTCCTGTTGAGTTGAAAGCAGCAAGAGTGCCCCATAAGCTTGTATTCCCTGGGATTCGCACTTGGCCTGAAGACAATCAAAGCGACTCGAAAGCTTTGCCAATCGCTGCAATCAGCTCCAGGTTGGCTCAGAGTAGGGGCGAAACGTCCCCGGCGCCTTCAGAGACAGAAGTTACGCATTCAAGAACGTTTCTTGCTCCGATCATACCCGAAGTCGACAAGCTGCTGGGAGATGACGTGGATATATCAAGCGTCCTAGCCCAAGCTCAAGCTAAGCCATCGCTGGATACAGAGGAGGACCAGCAGACCCCTAACGAGCAGCCTCCCAAAGTTGCGCGGTGTCCTAGCGTCTTCCAAGCAACAGAATATCACGATGCGCATCCGGTCGTTGGCTCTACCACTCCTTCCTCGCCAGTAATCAATAGAGCTTCGAGCCACCAAGTTTGTGACTCAAATTTGGCTGCAGATTCTGGGGTAGAGAGAACCTATCACGAAGAAGACCCCACAGAGGCGCTGGATGTCCTGCCACAAGCTGAATCTGTAGATACACGGACCAGTACCATAGCCAGGGTAGACGAACTCTTCCACCTTGCAGGAGCTGATTCAGATCTAAACAACATCGTGTCTAGTCCTGGCAAAGTCAGAATCGCGACCGAGATCAAAGCTGAGACCAAGGATAAAGACTGGCTCGAACCCGGCACAGATCTGGCAGCGATCATAGATGGGAGCATGGAGAGCGATGACGAACTAGACTCCCCGAATCCCACGTCACTTCCGGCGCGAGGTAGACCAAAAGCTGTACAGACATACAAGTTGAAGAGTAGACTTAAGCGAAAGTTGAAAAGCCCTGAGAAAGACGCGAGCCTTCAACTCGAAACTCCCACTAAGAGAAGAAAGACTCGGGATCCAGAGAGCAGCATGGGGAGTACTATCGAAGTACGGCCACGTTCGTCAAGACGGAAGGGGATGACCTCGTCTCAGGCATCAAAAAGAAAGATCAGGCGAGTGTCAGCTCCGTCCGCAGAGCCAAATCTCTCCAGCCCGAGCCAGGGAACAGCCCAGAGTCAAGGGATAGAGGCTCAAAGCTACGAGGGTCTGCCTCCTCGGGTACTCTTCAGTAGCAACAGCAAGGTTGACGAAAAACCTTACTTGATGGCTTTCTTTAATCGTCAAGGCGGAAGGCAGGTGAAAGCTGTCAAGGACTGTACCATCCTATGTGTTGGCCCTGGAGAGTTAAAGAAAACGAGCAAGTTACTGCTAGCCGTTGTGTCAGGAAAGGACGTTGTCAGAGACAAGTGGCTCGTAGACAGTGCGAGGCAACACCGCCTGCTCGACCCCAAACCGTACGCCGCAGAAGATCCAGACCGAGAAGCCGAATGGGGAACGAAGCTTGGAGACGCGATAGCTCGCGGTAAAGCTGGTAGCCAACCATTCGTAGGGTGGACTATCTTTTTCACTCCGGGACTGAAGAAAGAACTAGGAAGCGGTTTCTTAGAACTGAAGAATATTGCTATCCTCGCCGGCGCGGCTGCGGTGCATGCCAGACTACCACCCAAGGGAGCCGGTCCACAGCCGAACACCCTCGTCGTAGCCAGTTCAAACGACAGAGACGCCCAAACCCTGGCCGAAGCGGGCTGGATCCGCTACAGCAAAGACGTCATTTCTCTGAGCGTATTGCAAGGAAGATTGAATACGGAAAGCTTCAGGCTCGATCTCCAGCCATCACCCACTGAACCGGACGGTGGCCGAAGAAACACGAAGAGATGAATGACACCTATGAGATACGATGGGGCAGAGACGGCCATGTCCTTACGAGTCCAGTAGGTTATCCGGTGGATGCCGGAAACATCGGCCATGTCACATGAGTATGGCGCAGCGGACTGCAACCGGGGTGCATGTGTGCTTGCATTGCAGGAGCTTTCTTTTGGCGATGTCTACGTTGCCATGTGTGGCGCTCACCGGCGTCCGGGCATTTGCTGTCGTCGGCTAGATACCCCACAATCGAACTTCATCTCATCCATGCCATAGGCTCGTCACAAGTAGTCATACTCAGACCTGGCTGTGAGTGTGCATCCGCTGACTGGTGGGTATTCGGATGCCCTACCCTGCCAAGCCACCTTCACCATTCTCGGCTATCCTCCTGTATAAAGCACTGTCTTCGGATAATGTGTTCCAACCGATATCTTATGCCCCTGAAAACATCCGTCACTTCCACATCCTCACCCACATTCATCTATAACGATGCCGACAACCTTCCTGACCGTTTCTCAAACACGCCCAACGGAGACCGGCATGTTCTGTGAGTGGTTGCCTCAGGGGAGGTGACGACTCTCACTTAAACCCTAAGGTACAGTACCACCCTCGGCTGTGCGCAACACCCTCCCTTGTACAGTACAGCGAGGCTTTTCACGTTGACAGTTGAAGTCAACGTTCACCCTAAGTTAGCGGGGTAACATAACGGTAAGGTAGATGCGGCACGGAGGTCGAGGTGGAGCGCTGTTATGCACAATTGAAAATCCGTCTGGGGCAAAGGGATGCTATTGCGCCGGTTGCAGTGATGATGCACTCAACTACTGGGTAATGCTTGCACAACTCACCTTAGAGTATATCTGCGTCGCCAAGGGAGCTTGCATAAAGTGAGGTCAGCATCCCTGCTACAAGGTGGAGGTTGTAAGTGATCAAACCAAGTCATCGCATCACGGTTTGCTGAAGCGCTTCTGTGTCGAGACGCCGCGCGGTCAGGGTCAGGGCCAGGGTCAGGGCCAGGGCCGCTGCGGATAAGCGTTGGCGGCGTAGCGTAGCAACATGGATGTGAGGGGGGAGGGATCGAGCAGAATGCCCTAACTTAGGTGTGATATGGCTACCTTTCCTTACTTGGTGGAAATGGGGTGGTGGAGGGATGACTTGAGTGTCTCCTGTCTCTCCACATCCATGCGCATGCTGTCTGAAGGATTCGTGCGACTTGGACTTGGACAGGCGAGGGCGAGGGGCTTGAAATCAACGGTCATCGCCGTACATATATATTTTTATTTTATGGCGGGGTCCAAGGCTGCATTGACGTTGTGTCTACCGTACGTAAGGTAGTCACTCGGTTGGGTGTTGACTCTCGATCCAGAAACAGAAACAAGTGGCCGTTTCCCGACATCTGGCATCCAAGCTGTGGAACGCTCTGTGACGGTTTGTTCTTTCTTCAGTGTGGGGACTTGAGAGCATTTACGAACCTTATGTTTCAGGTTGTAGTGATGCTCCTTTTCAGCCATGTCTTGGACGGATAAATAGATCAGTCTCCGACAACACGAGCTAAGTTGAGGCGCTAAATCACGTGGAAGCGCCCCTTTGGCGACACGCCCTCGTCCCTCGACCCGTCATGTCGGGCTTTGATATCGATATCGATTGGCTGGGAGCTGCCCAAGTGCCAACGGATATCATGATGGTAATGATGATACGAATCGATATGATGGGATGAAAAAGTCCGAGATCGAGGCGGCTACTCTAGCAGGGACTGGGATGGTACCTGGTTCCTGCATCATAGCGCGCATGTTTGCCACCAGCACGGTCACCTACCTTACTGTGGTTAGTAAGGTACATACTTTAGGCGGTCCCGTAGAATTGGGATGCGACTTCAGTTTCCTCCCCTCTTTCTTGCAGAAGAGCGTCTGTACCTCCTTTACCTAGGTACTCATTCTCTGCGCTTCGTCTGACCTTCCTCGGACAATCGACTCGTACTGAATGAAATGCGTAGGCCCCCGCTTCAACCCATGTACTGAGATATCAGCTATCAAGTCTCCCTAGGCATACTGTAACTTAGTTGCTCAATACGGTGGGGGTTGTGAAACGCATTGAAAATGTTTTCCAGCCGTCCTTGGTGCATATCAAAGTCCAATCGGGCGAAGCGCCCGCCCAATGGTCTCGGGTGGAAAGTCAAGAAGAGAGGCGTCTGGCTTGCGCTGAGATTGAGATTGATGGCGTCTGAGGGGGAAACTCGATCTTAAAGGCCCGGGACACACACACACACACTCTCTCTCTCTCTCTCTTTACACAAACACATGCAGCCGACGTTTCATGCTTCCAAAGAAAAGGGAGAAAATATAATCACCCGAGACAATATCAATGGGCTCAACGATCTCTGTCCTACCCACCTCAGCTCACCGAGCTATGCGTAGGGTAACTTAACTTACGGAGCTCAAGTCTGGCTTTCCCACATTCATCTCGGCAGGATAGATACTTACTTGTTTTACCTTTCACTGACGCATGGCTTCCTGCACGAGTAAAGTATGTGAGCCTAAATCGCAGAAAAGGAGAAAAAAAACTGCAGTGAATGATGGTGGGGTGCGTGCAGTGAAGATGGGAGGACTTGGTGAAGTGATTTGAGCGCTGAAGATGAAGTGAAAGTGGAAGTGAATCGATTTCGTGCGACCTTCCATATCCACTTCCTCGCGTCCCGTCTTGATGTTTGATCTCTTCCTATCCTCCACTTCTTGTAAAACCTCACACTCTTTTGCCGTCCTTACCATCCAAATTCTACTTCTCTTCATCTATCTGCCTCTTCTCTCATCCAAACGCGTGATAGAGTCTGAGACTCTAACGCATCTACGATCCTTACTCGTCTTCTTCCAAACCAACTGAAGGTTCACATTCACTCATACCATAGTCCTCACCGGTCGTACACTCCTTTCCCCTCCATTTCCTGTTGAGATTTGAGATCTCAAACTTCTTGAATTTCCACTTCGCCGTACAACAGCGACACGATGCATGTCACCGTCGTCAATACGTTAGCCCTAGGGCTCCTCTCAACCTTGGTCGTGCCAGTTACTTCCTTCTGGCGCCTACCTTGCAAAGTACCCGTCGTCACCGAACGCGCCGATCCGATTATTAGTCCTGGCAAGGTGTCCGGCCATGTCCACACCATTATGGGTGGAAATGGTTTCGGATTCACCATGGACTATGCTCAGGCGAGAGCCTCAACCTGCTCCTCCTGCACCGTCACTAAGGATATGTCCAACTATTGGGTCCCGTCTCTCTACTTCAAAGCGAAGAACGGTAGCTTCACTAGCGTGAACCAGGCTGGTGGTGCTACGGTCTACTATGAGTAAGTCACAATCCCCTTGCGCTGTTCGGACGTTGCAGTCTCTGATATCTTCTAGGCAGCGTGTGGGATATACTGGAGAGAAATTGCTTGCTTTTCCCGAAGGTTTCCGCATGGTAGCCGGTAATCCGTTCGCTCGTAGCTATACAGGAGCCATCGATGCTCAAGCAATCACCTACGCTTGTCTGAACTACAACGGCCCTCCCACCAAGGAGACGAATGGTTTTCCCACCACCAACTGTCCAGATGGTTTACGCGCCCAAGTCTATTTCCCGTCTTGCTGGGATGGCGTCAACCTCGATTCGCCGGACCACAAGTCGCACGTCTCTTACCCGGCTAGCTACAACAACGGCGCTTGCCCCAGCTCGCACCCCAAGCACTTGATCTCGCTCTTTTATGAGGTCATCTGGAATGTCAACGATTTCGCCAATGAATGGTACGGAGACACCCAGCCTTTTGTCTGGGCTCAGGGCGATCCGACTGGCTATGGATATCATGGCGATTTCGTAAGTTCCCTTCACCTTACCCTTTCGCCTTAAGAGACTGTCTGCTAACACAGTCAGGTCAACGGCTGGGACGTTCCAACCCTTCAAAATGCCGTCGACACCTGCACCGCCGAGAGTGGTAATGTCGAAGACTGCAAGGTTTTTAGTCTCATCTCAGACGGCCAGGCCGAAGGCTGCAGGATCCCACCTTCGATCAACGAAAACGTGTTCGGCAATCTGGACGCGCTCCCCGGGTGCAATCCCGTACAGAATGGTCCAGGTGAAGCGGTCCCGAAGAGTGATTGCGGTGCACCAAACACCATTGGCACCCCTGAAACGTACTTTACCGATTTGACCGTGTCGAAGAAGTGGGAGTATGCCGGTTGTGGTACGGACAGCATCGTCGCACGTGTTCTGACCGGCGACCACGAGAGCAACGATAAGATGACTGTCGAGACTTGCGTTGACTACTGCTCTGGCAAAGGATTCTCTGTCGCTGGCCTTGAATATTCCCGAGAGTGTTACTGCGGTAATAGCATTGGGAAAACAGGTGCTCCAGTTCCCGGGGTTATGGGTAACTGCATGATGAAATGCGTCGGCGACTCTGGAGAATACTGTGGTGGTTATGCGGCCATCTCTCTGTATCAGAAGTGCGGCAGCACGTGCCAGAACGTACAATTCGGTGTCGTCGGTAACTCCACGACCGACTCTTCCGCTGCAGCAGCTCCGGCTGAGACCCGAGGCAACAACCTGGTCTCATCGTCCGAGTCCGTTTCCGCGAGCTCGACGACAGCTCAAGCAGCCAGCTCTTCTGCGGCTCCTACCAACACTGATGCTGTAAAATCTAAAGCTACGCCTGAAGCACCAATCGCCACGGCCACAGCTTCTTCCGACTCGACTCCCCCAACCGGAGCCTCGGAAGTTCCATCCGGCACCAGCCCCGGCGTCTCGGCATCCAGCACCGTCTCAGGTGTCGCGGCCACCAGCATGCCCACAGCCGAATCCAACGTCACGCTTCCGTCCGGCTGGAGCTCCGCCGGCTGCTACAGCGACGCACTCGAACCACGCTCCCTGAGCGTCTGGGCCTACTGGGGCGAACCCATCACCTCGTCCGGCTGCGCCAAATACTGCGACAGCAAAGGCTACACCTTCGCCGGAACCGAGAACCAGGGCCAGTGCTTCTGCGGCAACGAACTCATCAAAGCCGAGTCTAAGCCGAGTTCGGAGTGCAATCTGTCCTGTCGCGGCAGCGATGCGGAGATCTGCGGTGGATCTGACCGTCTGAGTGTCTTCACCAAGGCGAGCGGTAAAGCTAAGCGGTCGCATCGCCATGGCCGAGTCCATTATCTGGGCTTGACTTCTTAGACGGTGTCATTCATGCTTGCTGCTGCCAGCGTGTTGCTCGGTGGGGGTCTGGCAGTGACAGAAATCTCTTTCGATTCTTGAGTCGCGCTCTTCACTCTTTTGAGCAGCACTCGACGGTTTCTTTTATTTAGAAAACCTTTTTCTCGGTCTGGCCTTGATGGGCTACGACGCTCGTTCGATACGAATTTGAGACCCGTCCATAGCTTTCCTTTTTCTGCTCTGGCTCGATGCTGGGGTTGATATGGGACGCTGTCTGCTGCATGATGGAACTGTGGCGGCGGGTGGGCAGCTAGAGAAGTAGACTCACGAATGGAGATTTAGATTGTCAAAAGCCTGTGTCTGCATGCTTTGTTCCCGAATGGTGATTTCGTGATGTAGCCAGGACGGAATTACGTGCAGTCACCTTCTATCGATGTATTCCCATAACGCCCGGCCGAATGCCCAGCATCGTACCCTTATACTCAGCGCGGCACCGACGGGGTAGATCAATGGACGGTAGGTGCTTGTACAGCCAGACATCAACCGAACTTCCCACTTGCGGGGCGAGAAGAGAGCGAGAGTAAGGTAACTTGGTATGAGATCTACGTAGTGTGTACTCTGGGTGCAAGGTCGGGAGGAGTGTGTCCTTTTCCCCCCGTAGCGATCGAGTTACCTGCGTCGTGGGCGTGGTCTACGCTTGAGAGCTCCGGGGGTAATGTTAGGGTTGGGGTGTTGGGGACTGGCCTGGCAGGGTCAGGGACGAGGCGAGCAGAGGGAAAAAGGCGGGGTGGGGGGGGGTGGAGGATGATGTTATGCTCAGGCTTGAAAAGGGGCGAGCGGGGGCTATTGGACGGGTGAGGACGAGGGGTTGGGTTGGGTTGGGTCGGGAAGGGTAGGGGAGACGGGGTGAGGTTTCGTTGAGAGATGTAAGGAAGCCGAATGGGATGTGGTCGTCGGGTTGAGGAGGTAAGGTTCTGAGAGAAGCCCGAGGTGTTGAGGGGGGTTTGAAAGGTTAGGGCAGAGTCTGTGCGGGTGGGTTAGTGTGTTTGGTTGTAGGGCTGGAGTCATACATCAATTTCGAATTGAATGAAGGGATCTCTCCAAAGCTGTATATGAGGATTGATTTGAGATTATAACGAATTGCTGAAGTCGAAGTGTGTATTCTCTCATAGTGAAGATCATAAGATAGCGATGTGCGGATATGGCGCAACTCCAGACGCACGGGCCATCAGTCCCTAAATCGCATAGCTGTCATCTTCGCGATAGCGACGACCGAACTTCCATGCCAGAATTTTCGGGTGTCACACAGTCCTCGCAACCCTCATAGTTCCGGATCATCATATGCGCTGCCGACGCTCCCTATGAATGGATTCGCAAATCATCGACTGGATGAGAGCGCATTCGGGGAGAAGAAGACCTTCACCGACGGGTTGAGGACTTTCGATGCGTTCCGTAAGTGCAGAAGAAACCTACTATACGTCTGACTTGAATATATACTCTCTTCAACGCTTTTTTCACCCCCCTCCCCTTTGTCTCCTCGACAATCCGCTGCACAACCCAGTGCTAAACCCGAGAAACAGCTAAAACCAAACCGACCTACTCGCTCCCCTCCCGCCGCGGCGGCCAAATCACCACCCTCCTCCTCGCCATCTGCCTGCTCCTCACCTTCTCGGAGCTGCACCGCTGGTGGCAAGGCCACCAAACGCACCACTTCAGCGTCGAGAAGGGCGTCTCGCACGACCTGCAGATCAACCTCGACGTCGTCGTCGCCATGCGCTGTCCGGACCTGCACTTCAACGTGCAGGACGCCTCGGGCGACCGCATCCTCGCCGGCGATCTGCTGAGGCGCGACGCCACGGACTGGGAGCAGTGGGTCGACGCCAAGGGCGTGCATCGGCTGCATAGCGGTGGTGCGGCGGCGGGCGAGGCCGAGGAGGAACAGCACGTGCACGACGTGTTGGCGCTGGGGAAGCGGGGAAGGAAGTTTGCGAAGACGCCGAGGGTAAGGGGGGAGGGGAGGGCGTGTAGGGTTTATGGCAGCTTGGAGGGGAATAAGGTGCAGGGCGATTTCCACATCACGGCGAGGGGGCACGGGTATATGGAGTTTGGGGAGCATTTGGATCATTCCGGTACGTGACGTCTCCCCCGCACTCCGCCGTTCGCCATCGGACACAACGGGCAGCGGTAGCGGTAGCGGTAGCGTGGGGCAAAACAGGCTGACGTATGGGGGAAACGAAAAAGCCTTCAACTTCTCACACATCATCTCCGAGCTCTCCTTCGGGCCCTTCTACCCCTCCCTCCTCAACCCGCTCGACCGCACCCTCGACACCACGCCCTACCACTTCTTCAAGTTCCAATACTACCTCTCCGTCGTCCCCACCATCTACACCCGCTCCCTCACCTCCTCCTCCTCCTCCTCCTTCCCCCCCTCCTCAAGCACCGCAAACAGGGGGGACAAGAACACCATCGTCACGAACCAGTACGCCGTCACGTCGCAGTCCTACATGATCGGCGAGAGCATGGTCCCCGGCATCTTCTTCAAGTTCGACATCGAGCCCATCCTGCTCACTGTCTCCGAGGAGAAGGGCGGGTTGTTGGCGCTGTGCGTGAGGTTGGTTAATGTTGTTAGTGGGGTGTTGGTCGGTGGGGGTTGGTGCTATCAGTTGAGTGGGTGGGTGGGTGAGGTTTGGGGAAGGAGGAAACAGCGCGCGGGGCAGGGCGTGTTGCATGGGAGGGCGACGGTCGAGGACGCGGATGATGAGTAGTTGTGCGTGGGCGTGGGCGTGGGTGCGGGGGGCAAAAGGAGGGGATGGGAAGGAAAGGGAAGGAAAGGGAAGGAAAGGAAAGGCAATGGGTAGAGTCTGTTCGTGTATTTAATACGATTGTACTGAATTACCACTGTTGGTCCGAACCCTGATCACAGGTCCTCCACCACCTTCTTCCCTTTCACCCTTCACGGAACAATCCTCTACTTTTAGCTGAGAGCCGGGAGTGTGTTTCGTGTGAGAGGATTGTTTCGTTGGACAGGGACAGGGATCACCATTCGACAGGCTGGAAAATGCAGAGCGACCCTTCCACTGGCAAGTAACGATTCTCCGTCGAATCTCTCTGCTACACTTCGCGCGCCCAAACCTCCTCCTACCACGCTCACCGATGGGCGAGCGTAAGCAGCAAGCAAGCAAGCAATTTAAGCAAGCAATCAAACATCAAACACCTCCCCCGCGCCCCCACCCCCAACCCTCGAATCCACCACATCAACCCTCCACCCCCTCCACTGCTCCAAACTCCGCTTAATCTCCCGCACCCTCTCGACCCTCTTCCGCGCCTCCTCTTCCTGCGCCTGCCGGAACGCATCTTCATCGAACTCCCCATCCTCATCAGCGGTCCCATCCAGACTCTCCCTTCCTCGCGCCCCCGCGCCTCCTCCGCCACCGGTAATGGCATTGAACCCGCTACTCAGCACGTCCGAGAACGACGTCCCACCACCCTTCGCCGCCGCCACGGACGCGGTGCGACTTTGCCGCCGGAACGCGAACGGCCCGCTGCCGCCGAGATCGACGTCGTCAAAGGCCGCCGCCTCGTCGTGTTCCGGGCCCGGATCCAGTTCCTTCCTCTTCTCGCGCCACACCCCGCGGCGGAGTTCGAAGACTTCGCTCTCCAGGCTGCGGACTTTCAGCTCGAGTCTCTTGCGCTCTTCGTCCTCGAGCTCGTCGACGGCGTCGTCGTCCAAACCTCCCGCTCTCGTCCTCCGCTCGCGCTCTTCCCGTAGTCGGAGGTTTTCGTTCTCGACGCTGGCGAGTCGGGACCGCAGTTCGACCGCTTCTTTCTCGAAGCGGTCTTTCTCGCGCGAGCGGGCTTGGAAGCGCGCGTCGGATTCTTTGTGCAGGGTTGTCAGAGTTGACAGTTTCTTCTCAAGCGTTTCAATCCGCTTCATCGACTCGGCGGCTTCGTTCTTCGCGTCTTCGGTTTCGCGCTCTAGGGTGCGGATCTTGGTCTCCGCGGAAGTGCGCTCGCTGCCTTCTTTGACGGCCTTTTCGCTGGCGCGGTCGAGATTCTTTTTCGCGTCGGTGAGTTCGCGCTGGGCGGCGGAGGCGGCGCGGGAGGCGCGGTCGAGTTTTTCTTCGAGGGCGGAGATTTGCTCGGTGTGTGAAGTGCAGGTGGCGGTATGTTTTTCTAACTCGGTGCGCAATTTGGAGATCTCTAGTTCCATCGAATCGATGGTTGAGGATTTCGAATCAAGCTGCTCTTGGAGATCGGATGTTGTAGAGGTACCGGCTAGACTGGGCGAGGAGGCGTGTCTTGATGGCTTCGGCGTTTGAGATTGGAGTTGTTGATTTTGACGGTTTAGTGATGCTACTTCGTTTTTCTGCCTTCGCGGTCAGTTGTTTGGTCCACTACCATAAAAGTAGAACTCCCAATGTGACTGACTAATTTGGCAAGTTCTGCTTCCACCTCTCCAACTTTGTCTATTCTTCCTCTAAGCTCGACGACCTCGCTGTTCGCTTCCCGGGCTTCCTCCAGCTCTTCCTCTGTTTTCCTCCATCTAGCCTCAGCATCTTTAGCTTCTTTCTCTAGTCGCTTGTTCTCTTTCTCTGACTCCTCGAGTCGGCTAGCTTGCTTTCGGTAGATGTCAGGTATGGTGTCCCCGTCAGGGCTTAGCGGAGGCAACGTCGGGGACTTCAGGGTATTTGGTGTAGGAGACAACGGTCTCTGTCCCACCGATCCACGACGGAAAGACGATGAGCGCATCTTCGACTGTAGGCTTATGGAAGGTTGCCGATCGTGTGTGGGTTTAGTCGATGGCTTCTCCTCATCTTCTTTACTTTCTGTTATAGGCTTCTCTTGAATCTTAGCTTCTACTGGTTTTTCGGTCCTGTCTGGTTCCTTCTCCTTCTCCTCCGAATTGGTCACGGCTCCTACATCTTTGATGTCTTCTGTTTTCTCGACAACTGCGGAGGGTTCCGCGTCGACATCGACCTTTGGATCCTTTTTCTTTCCACCTGCTTTCTTCTCCTTTTGCTTCTTCAGTTGCTCGAACTAACAGTTATTTTAGAACATCAGCATTGAGTCCTGAGAGTTAAGCAGTAAACGATCCTTGCTGCAAAGCTCTTGCAGGGCTGTAATTTCAAGTGGATAGCTCGGGGCGAATATGTTCAGTACCCTCTTCTTTGCGGCTGCAAGCTTCTCAGCCTTCTCCTTAGTTTCCGTCTCTGTCATCTTGATTTGCGTGCGGAAGTTGCTGTTGAAGAGGAGCGATTTGCGGGTTACCTTAACGAATGACGGTAGCTCTAATTTCGAGGCACGTAGCTGTTGACAGATCGATACCTGGTAACTGGGGGTAATCTTAATTAAGCGTTAGAGGCGAGTCTAGCTTCACAAGGAGAAAAATACTCCCGCTCCGAACATGACGTTGCTTCTATCTTATCCAACCCCACAAGCCAAATCACCTCCAACCCACATCAACAAACCGCCATCTCCCCTCGTCTCAGCCAAACCATGTCCACCGACCCCCCACCCATAACAACAGCCTATACCTCCGTAACCGCCCACCTCACCGACACCGCCGCCGTCCCTCTCCTCTCGACCTCCACTTCGAACTCCACAACCCTCGCACTGACCACCCTCTCCACGACGTTCCTCAGCAGCAACGAGACTCTATCCAGATTAGGCTTCGGCGCCCCTCTGCGCGTGACGACTACGACGAGGAACGGGCGGCAGGTATTCCAGAGCTATCTGCCGTGTCCTTCTGCAGTGGAGGAGGATGGGGAAAGGCCGACTGTGGAGCGAACATTTCCACCTCCAGCACTGGTAGCTACGATTGTGACGCCTCGGAGGAGGGATCATGCGGAGGCGATGAGAGCGAAAGACGATTTGGAGGGCTTAGCGAGGACGGTGCAGGATGAGTGGAGGGGACCGCAATTGGGTGAAGGTCGAAGGGCTGATGGGCTTCTGCCGAATGGCCAGTAACGCTGGTCGTTTACATGTATGCTGTTCCGGGATGAGCGGAGATGTGTCATTGACACTGTCAGGTCGGATCCGTGCCAAGTCTAGACAGATCACATTTCCGGTTTTGGAAACAGAGGGCTATGGTAAACCGGTGTTGTCATTACTGCGAAAACGTAGTAAACTTCACTGATTGCCCGACCTTCGAGCGAGGTGATCAAGATCCGATCCGTGATACATATCCTAAGCCGCTCTCACCGACCAGAGATACGACTTGTCCCAGCGGACGCCTTGTCCTCCAATACATAAGAAACCAAACCAAACAACCCACAAATGTATACAAGAATGATATTCAAATGCGAAAGTGCGAGCCATCCACTTACCGAACGCCTGACCGACAAAGGCGGCAGGAATTACAACACCGATCGATTACGGCCAGCCATACGCCTCTTCTGAGAGATGACGCAAATCCCAATGGATGGAAGTCTTCGAGTCAGCCTCAAACCTCCATGGAGTCTGCGATATCCTCGCTCATTCCGCGCACGATACTCTTGCTTCTGGCCCTCATGATCCTGAGATCCTCTTCATCATCAACATCAATCATCATGGACTCCAGCTCATCTCCGTCGTCCACGACATCGTCAACATCGACTTCATCGTCCTCCACGCCTATGACTTCATCCTCCTCGTCTTCGTCCCATTCTCTTGTGACATCCTCTGCTCTGTCGCCCAGCCAATATGTCGCTCGTTTGCTTGCGCCTTGACCTTCGCTGCGACTCCACTCTCCATTTCCGCTTCCTTTCGACTTGATTGGAGTACGCTGCACAGGACTGTGGCTTAGAATGCTTAGGCCGCGCAGATAGATGTAGCACACACGCTTTCTCGCTTTGTTGAAGAAGAAGTAGTTTAGACTCCAGATGGCACCGTCCTCACCGTCGTACGGGTCTTCTTCAGGTGAATAACAGTAAATACCACACTCCCTCAACGTCATCTCCTTATCAATCATTCTCCACATTCGCGGTCCCCAGCCTTGACTGCTCCCGGCGCTGGGCGGGCCAGTGGCAGTTGTTTCCGAAGACCATTGGGAGGGCGCGCTCGAATAAGCGCCTGTATTGCGTGGCCGAAGATTGTACAGCGTACTATCCAATGTATTCATGACCGACTTCAGGCTCTTCTCGCGGCGGAAGTCGGAAGGTCGCAAGAGATGTGAGAAGTCATAATCTGGATGACTCGCGTTGAGCGTAGCGATCAAATATGCAAATGTGCGTCGACTCGAGATCTGACTGAGCGGGCCAAAGGGGCTTGAGCGGGAGAGATTGAGAGATACGGCGGCTGAGCTGGCATGTGGAGGCGACAACGACGCGGAAAGTCGCAGTAAGCTTTCGTACTGGGACTCGAGTGAGCTTTCAATGTTCCTGTAGAGCTTCTTATCTCCGCCTGCAGCTTTCGTGGTGTAGAGATCGCAGCCGCCGATTACGTGACAATCAACGGTATCGAAGTTCAGCGCATTCGTCACGTCGTCGAAATCTTGAAGCGGAAGGTACTTCACTTTGATGTAAGCTCAAATTCGTCAAGACACATGGATCACACAGTAGAGATTCAGAGATATTCAAGGGATAAGACCGCAAGGTTCGGGCTATTCAGTTTCATTACGTAGACGGACCTTCATGATGATTTGTAAGATCGGGATACTCGCAGTATGCTCCTGAGTGGGACAGCGTTAATTCGATTGGGCCAGTGAGGTTGGTGAGAGAGATGTGATTTGGATTTGATTCTCGCAGAAAATGGAGTGTGTGGGTCAGTCGCCTTTGGAGCGATCTTCTTTGTCTTCGGAATTGCGGTTGAGTGTTACTGAGACGGCCAACTTTGAAGCGCACCCTAGGCTGGCTGCGTAGAGCGTGTTCTGTTGGCACATACTAGCTAGACTTACGTCTAGCAAGCAGGCTCATCGTGAGTTATTTGCGACATATTGTTGATGATAAAATAGTCAACGGGATGATAAGAGGGGAAGTTTGGTTGACGATGCGACCGTGATGATGACGATGCACGTGATTGGCTGGTAGCTTCTTGATTACTCATCCATGCCTGATATAAATTCGGACTGGCCGGAAAGACAAGCTTGTCAGCGAAACGGATTACATCCCCACCGCACATATTCCTGTCACTTGTTTGATTAGCAATTGTACTGAGAAGGTTTGAAGTCACAATGATCGTACAAGCCCTCCAACCCATAGATATGGTGCCTTGGTATTCGGCAATGGTGCTTCTCCACGTATGCGTACAGCGTGCCTTTCCCGTTGTTATACGAGCTCGTAGCTTTTCATGTCGGTCATTGCATCTTCTCAGAGTGGGCCTGACCGAACTAGTTCCTCATGAAGATCGAGAACGCAAATTTGGAAAGATTGAGATGCAAAGTAGCCTCTAAGGAAACACGGATTGAGACGACCAGGATATCTTTGAGGCGCCTTGATCCCGCCGAACGCCTTAGAGATGCTGACCGAATAGTGTGGGTAGTTCCTATGGAACCACCAGTCTATGCCAGCCCCGCATCCGTGAGCAGATGCTCCATAACCTGCCAACAGAGAGAAAATGATATTAGCGGAAGCTCGGCGGATATATCGTGACTGTATTTCCCTCTGAACGCCGATGAAAAAAATCAATAGTAATTTGTACAACAAATAGCCAACCCCATTACATGATCTTGGTGACTCCATCGTCCTCGACCTGAGAGATCTTGGGAGTCAGTCATGGATGAGCAGACTGATTGTTAAGAATGTCCGGTATGAAGCAATCAAGGATTTATGAGTCTCAGCAGATATGTATGAGATACGCCGTAGCTTCTTCAGAAATAAAATGTCAACTCTCTCTTACCTCCATATCCTCTAGGCTGTCCTGCTGACTGATGCACCTCAACACGTTTTTCTTGCTGCTCTCCTGTATCTCTCCCGCCAGTAACAGTTCATCGAGTATGAAGTATGCTTTTTGGAAGTTGAAGATGATGTCCAACTCGCAGACGTTCCCATAGTATTTGTCCATTTGCTCGACATATCGGTGAACAACCTCCAGAGTGATGAGTTCGTTATCTGCAGAAGAGCATCCGGCAATGAAGAAGAGGGAGGCGTAGCGTCGATATACCACTTTGCTATCTGAGGAACAGAAGAATCAGCTGCTTGTCAACAAAGGCCACAGGAATGCATAAACACCTTTGTACTCGAGGAAATTACACATGCGGGTTCGGCGTGAGAGCACCAGTTGAGACACATCCTTGATGATCTTGGCCTTTTCCTTGGGAGAGAGTGTTGTGAACCACTTTGCAAGGCGCTGTGTGATTCCAGTCAGACCGACACGAAGAACATGGTGGGCCACAAGTAACATACAACTTTCCCCTGCCGCGAGAGCAGGATGAGATAGCTATTATTTTGTTAGTACAGATCGAAAGACTGTCAATGTCAGCACTTACTTGATAGCCATCCTCGAGCTGTTCAGACCTCTGAGTCAAAATCGAGTACATGACAGGAAACGCTTTTATGAATTTGTTTATTTCTTGGTGGGGCTGATCTCTTCCCCGGCGATTTCCGTCCTGCACCCTAACCCATTGCTCTCTTCAGAACATCATACACACAGGAAACAACTGGTCAAGGAGTACAAGGTCGCAATCATCTAACCGTCGATACCAAGGTATTGTGTACTTACTGAACACTTTATACCGCCGGCTCTCTCTCCACCGAAATACTGAGTAGCTATCTTAGGGTTGACTCGCAATGACGAAACTTGTGCTATCAACATCGTAAGACATCACTGGACTCAGCAATGTGACACTGTGTAACTAATCAAATCTGTATAGGAATATTATGAATGGCGGCCCCTCCATCATACGCCGGCCTACTGCGGAGAAGTCGAATACCGAGCTTACCAATTCCCTAAAAACCAGTATCACTTTATCGCAAGAGGCGTTGACTGCCACTACGAATGGCAACGACCATATCACTAATGGCACCCCTGTTGTCGAGAAGAGGCCGCCACTTTTATCGACATGGACGACTCGAGAAGACGACGTCTTATACGTGCCGTCCGTAGACTTCTCCGCATCTGGGCTTGCCGAGGAACGATCACAATACGATATCACTATGAAACTTTTCTATCTACCCAATGTTCCGACTTCAAGACGGTGTAAACATACAGAGGAAGCGATAGCACTGGTTCTTAAAGAACTACATGTCTCGTCCATTGACTTACTCATCGTGTCGTTTCCCGACATATCGTTCGATGCCGACGACGAAGGCGAGGAGATGGAGGAGAATCTGGACGGCACCAAGGAAACAGAACAAATTGACAGCATACTGAGGACGTGGCGGACACTAGAAACGTTACACGAGAAGGGCACAATTACGCAGCTAGGGCTGGCGGAATTCGGGAGTGAGCGGTTACAGAGGCTCCTGCCACGGACAAAGGTTCGGCCATCAGTCGACCAGATCAACGTACGAGATTGCTGTGTGGTGCCAAAGTCATTGATACTGTACGCCAAGCAAGAGGGCATCGAGCTTCTGACGCACAATGACTGCACAAATATATTGTCCAGAGGCACGGTGCGCGAACTACTGGGCCCGGGCCCCAATGGTGCTGGTCTACTGGCTGGACCAGACGGTGACGATGGCTTGAAAGGCGACATCGAGCCGCAATGGGTGGTGAAGTACACCGCAGTTGTACGCGATAGGGGTGTGATAGAGAACAAAGGGTATTTTGCCGTAGCCAATCTGACAGGGTAACGGCTTTTCTCGCATCGTGTATCCTGCGTTGTTGCACTAGCTACTGGCGACCAGTCTTGGACTTCCACAGCATTGAAGCGCGGCGTTCAGGCGGTTCTATAGTGGCGCTTGTAGGATAATCAGCGTTCATATCCTTCGAAGAAGATCATTCCATCAACATGCTCCCAAACGCCATGGCTATGCTTCTCCCATCATGGTCTGTACCTTTCCCAATTCATCGATGATCCTATCCGATCATACTCCTCTTCCGTCCTCGCATCCGTACCTCCTCCAATCTCTTCAACACCACAGCAGCCCCTCTATAACTCTCCCCATACGCCCTCAGCACCTCCCGAAACAGCCCCTCCGCTTTAGGATGTGTGCTCCCGAACGCCCTCTCCAACACATATAGGTCCACAGCCTTGTCCTCATCCTGCACACTCTGTGCCGCGAGGCCAAAGTCGATCAGCACAACATCACCCTCAAGCGAAGGCCGCGAATCCGAACCCCCCGAGCCGCCACCATCCGCCGCCGTCCCATCAACCACCCCCCCGTCATCCGGCGGCCGAAGCATCAAATTACTCGTCGTAAGATCGCCATGCACGACCCCCACACAATGCATCTTCCCCACAGCAACCCCAACCCTCCGCATCAGGAACCTCAAC
>JAABUU010001210.1_pt1 | contig 45586 bp, 39 predicted proteins | sample 5559301 | NCBI WGS metagenome assembly JAABUU01 (sample SAMN10711884, study PRJNA513360) | rock metagenome | isolation source: Antarctica rocks | place: Antarctica: Victoria Land, Richard Nunatak white | reverse complement strand
GCGTCGTCCACGCGCCAGATCGTCGGATCGTCCTGCGTCACGGGCGTCGCCGCCGTGCCGGCATCATGCCTTCCCATCCCCCCAGGATACCACGCTATCCGACTTTCAGGACAGGCTGTAATCCTACAGTTGCACTTCGAAGTTCGTACTACGTTCCTTGGTGCTGCGGATCGGCGGCGCGGGCGTATCCGTACTGCGCTCACCACCGCCCAATTAGCCAAGTGCAACTGTAGAAGTAAGTTCGCGCGACCGCACGGTGACCATCACGCGCGACACACCCGCCCTATGGGCAAACGCGGACGCGCACTCAGAAAGGTCGGTGGCCTGAATTGCTGCTTACGACGGTCTTCTCCCCGACAGCTGCGAAGCGCCGGGGAGACATGGAGGGGAGGATGCTCCTCCCTCGCCTGGCGACGAGGAAGCGGAGGGGTCGAAGCGAACCCGCGCTACTCGTCGCCGCCTACCCGACGCCCCTTACTAGGGTATGGGCTCGCCATTCGCTCCTGACTCCTACGAGGTTTCGATACAGGCCCGCGAGCGCGGGTCGGCGGCATTGCCCTGGCAACGCGCCACAACCCACTATAGCGCCGCCAGAGGAGTCGCGTCAATACCACGGAGACGAATCGACGCGGGCGAGTGCTACAATCCCTGACGGGCCGTGCGAAAAAGGCACGCGGGGAGTGCAAACACGCACGCTGGCCGCTACCAGGGAAGGGTCCGATGAAGATCACACTCCGCTATTTCGCGCTCTGGCGCGAGCAAATCGGTCGCGAGGAAGAGACGCGCGAGGTCGCGCCCGACACCACCGTCAGGGCGCTGATCGACGAGGTAACGGCCGCCTATCCGCGCCTCGCCGCGTTGCGCCCCTCGACGATGTTCATGGTCAACCAGGAGTACGCCCCGCTCGGGCAGACGCTCGCGGACGGCGACGAGGTCGCCGTGATCCCGCCGGTCAGCGGCGGCAGCGGTGACGAGAACCGGGGACGGCTCTTCAAGGTCGTCGCAACCCCGCTTGATGTGCGCGAGGTGATCGCGGTCGTCGAGGATCCGGGCGCGGGGGCGGTTGTTTCGTTCACCGGCAGCGTGCGCGATCATTCGCTCGGCAAGGACGTGGTCGCGCTCGAATACGAGGCGTACCCCGCCGCCGCCGAGAAGATGATGACGCGCGTGGCGGACGAGATCGCGGAGCGCTGGGGGCTGCGGCGGGTGGCGATCATCCACCGCGTGGGGCATCTCACGGTCGGCGAGGCGAGCGTGGTGATCGCCGTCTCCTCGCCGCATCGCGCGGAGGCCTTCGCCGCCTGCGAATACGTGCTCAAGCGCCTGAAGGAGATCGTGCCGGTCTGGAAGAAAGAGGCGTATACGGACGGCGCGACCTGGATCGGCAGCGAGGCCGATTATCCGCGCGGCCCGCAAGGCGCGACGACGACCACACCGGGCGACGCGACGAACGACGAGAATGCGCGATAGGGAGGAAACCTGATGACCCAGACGACGACCGGCACGCGCGCCTTCGGCCACTACATCGATGGCGAGTGGGGGGACCCGGAGAACGGCCCGACCTTCGATACGACGAACCCGGCCACCGGCGCGCCCGTGGCGACCTACACGCGCGGCACTGCGGCGGATGTAAACGCGGCGGTCGCGGCGGCGAAAGCGGCCTTCGCCAGGTGGCGGCTCGTCCCCGCGCCGAAGCGCGGCGAGATCCTCTACCGGGTCGGGCAACTCCTGGCGACGCGCAAGGAAGCACTGGCGCGCGAGATGACCGAGGAGATGGGGAAGGTGCTGGTCAAGGCGCGCGGCGACGTGCAAGAAGGCATCGACATGGCCTTCTACATGGGCGGCGAGGGACGCCGGATGTTCGGCCAGCAGGTGCCCGCCGAACTGCCGAACAAGTGGGCGATGGCGGTCCGTAAGCCGCTCGGCGTCTGCGGTATGATCACCCCCTGGAACTTCCCGCTGGCGATCCCCACCTGGAAGATCATGCCCGCGCTCGTCGCCGGGAACACGGTCGTCTTCAAGCCCGCCACCCTCACCCCGCTGCTGGCGGTGCGGCTGGTGGAGGTCTTCGAGGAGGCCGGGCTGCCGCCGGGCGTCCTCAACCTCGTCCTCGGCACCGGCGGCGAGGTCGGCGATGCGATCCTGGCGCACCCGGATATCGCGCTCGTCTCCTTCACCGGCTCTACCGCGACCGGCGACCACGTGGCGATGGAGGCGGCGCGGACACGCAAGCGGGTGTCGCTCGAACTCGGCGGCAAGAACGCGATCATCGTCCTCGACGACGCCGATCTCGATCTGGCGCTCGATGGGATCGTCTGGAGCGCGTTCGGCACCTCCGGCCAGCGCTGCACCGCCGCCTCGCGCGTGATCGTCCATCGTTCGGTCGAGCGCGCCCTGACCGACCGCCTGGCGGAGCGGGTCGGCAAGCTCCGCCTGGGCGATGGGTTGCAGGAAGGGGTCGAGATCGGCCCGGTGATCAGCCGCTCCCAATTGGAGCGGATCAATAGCTACATGGCGATCGGGCGGCAGGAGGGGGCCGAACTGGTGATCGGCGGCGAGATCGTCAGCGACGGCGACTTCGCGCGCGGCCATTTCCACCAGCCGACGATCTTCGGCGGCGCGAAGGCGTCCATGCGTATCGCGCAGGAGGAGATCTTCGGCCCGGTGACGACGATCATCCCGGTCGATTCGTTCGAGGAGGCGATCGACGCCGCCAACGGCGTGCAATATGGCCTCTCCGCCGCCATCTACACCGCCGATGTGAACCGCGCCTTTCGGGCGATGCAGGATATCGACACCGGCATCCTCTACGTCAACGCCGGCACGATCGGCGCGGAAATCCAGCTCCCGTTCGGCGGCACGAAGGCGACCGGCAACGGCCATCGCGAGGCCGGACAGGCGGCGCTTGACGTCGTCACCGAGTGGCAGTCGATCTACGTCGATTACAGCGGTCAGCTCCAGCGCGCGCAGATCGACACCGACAAGGAGTAGGGTAGGGCGGGGCGGCGAAACGCGCAACCCGGAGGCAACCACCGCCGGGTTGCGTCGTTTCGGTATGAAGACCGGGTCGCCCGGAAACGTCAACCGGTAGGTGCGGCAGGCGCGCAATGCGGCGCTTCGCAGCAGGAGATTAGGGGCAGGGAAAGGGCACTGATGGCGATGATGCATACGGGAGTCTGGCACGGCGGCGCAACGGTGACGCAACGACCACGAGCACGCATGCGCGCCCGAGCGGTATTCGGCGCGCTTGCCCTGGGGTTCGTCATCCTCGGCTTACTCGCCGGCTGTTCGCGGCCCACACCGGGACTGCCGCAGGTGTGGCCGGGGCAGGCGGTCACACCCAACGTGCAGGCGCGCAGCGGCGACACGATCGAATTGCGAGTCTACGCCACCAACGACTCATCCAATCTCGAATACGGCGGCGCAAGCCAGGTGCGGACCTTCACCGCCCTCCCCGAGGGGGTCACCCTCCTCGGCTTCCGTTCGTCGGACGATGGGCGCCTGGCCTTGGACGATCAGAACCGGGCCTGGGTCGAAGAAGTCGACGAGACCAATCGGGTCGTCACCATCTCGTTCGGGCCGATCGGGCCGAAGGAGCGCAAGACCGCGACCCTCACCCTCCGCATCGACGCACCACGCGGCACGCCGCTCGCCTTCGGCACGATGCTCGCCTGGGTCAATCAGGCACCGGATACGATCGCGTGCGACAACGAGTGCGCCACGTCCGGGCTCGATGATATCAAGGCCGCCAGCCCGCAACTCGGAGCCTACGCGGAGGCACACCCGGAGCGGGTGCAGGCGCTCCTCAAGGCGTACGCGGGCGGGGGCGGGGCGGCGGCGAATCCGCTGGCGCTGACGGTGGGCGACACCGCCATCGACACCACCACGCCACGGGTCGCGCTCCTGGCCGACAGCCACAAGCAACCGGGGACGACGCTGACGACCAGGGCCGCGTTCACCCCGAATGAGCCGGTGATGCTCTGGTACAATCTCCCGGATGGCACCTCGACCTTCCTCTTCCGCACCGATGCGCTCGATGACGGCAGTATCATCGCCGGCACCGATGTCGCGGGGTGGGCGGCGATCCCGACCGCCGCGACGAGCATCACCGCGCGCGGACAGTACAGCGAGGTCGAGGCGATCTACTACTTCAACCGACCGTAGTCGGGCGCGCGGGAGCTGATGCGGCAGGCACTCACGGGGCAGAATCGTCCTCGATCTACGCCCCTCTGCGCCGCTCGGTCAGCCCGGGGAGCGGCCTGAGCGATGCGCTGGGATATCTTCACCCTCTTCCCCGGCATGCTCGCCGGGCCGCTCAGCGAAAGCATCATCAAGCGGGCCACCGCGCGCGGCCTGGTCGAGATCGTCCTCCACGACTGGCGCGCGCAGGCGACCGACCGCCACCACACCGTCGATGACACCCCGTATGGCGGCGGCGCGGGGATGGTGCTGCAAGCGCCACCGCTCGTCGGTGCGGTCGAGGCGGCGCTCGGCGCGGCGCGCACCGAGATACCGGTGATCCTCCTCTCGCCCGGCGGGCGGCGCTTCAGCCAGGCGATCGCGGAAGAACTGGCGCAACACCCGCGCGTCGCGCTCCTCTGCGGCCACTACGAGGGCTTCGACGAGCGGGTGCGCGACCTGATCGTGACCGACGAGATCTCGATCGGCGATTATGTGCTGACCAATGGCGAACTGGCGGCGGGGGTGATCGTGGACGCCACCACGCGCCTCTTGCCCGGCGTGATCACAGCGGAGTCGCTGGCCGAAGAGTCGCACACCTCCGGTATTCTGGAGGGGCCGCACTACACGCGCCCGCACGACTTTCGTGGCCGCACCGTCCCGCCGATCCTCCTCACCGGCCACCACGCCAACATCGCGCGCTGGCGGCGGCGTGAGGCGCTGCGCCGCACCCTCCACCAGCGCCCCGATCTCCTCGCAGATGCGGCGCTCGATGCCGACGACCGCCGCTGGTTGGCGGAGTTGCGCGCCGAGGAAGCGGCCAGCGGCGAGGCGTAGCGGCGCACAGCGTTGTTCGCACCGCCCGGATATACTCGCCCAAACGATAATCTGTGCCTGGTAACATCGGGGCAGCATCGCGGAGCATCCGGCCCAGGGATAACGCGCGCGCCGCGCGAAACATGGCTCGAAAACCGGGCCGGTCGCCCCGCCGCGCCCGCCACAAGCTGACAGCAACGCCGCCAGGTGTGCCGCCGCCGCGTTGCCCGGCCCAGGGCCGTATGCTATCCTTGGGACCATCGCAGGGGGCAAGATACACTATGTCGCACGGTACACAAGCCGCCATCGAACAGACGAATAGCGCTGTCTTTGGCTGGCGACGAGTCGCACGGCGTTTGCTCGATAATGGGTGATGCGCCAACGATGCCACGGATCGTCTTCGCGATTCTCCTGATCCTGATGGCGCTGATCCAGAACACGGTCCTGCCGATGGGCCGCATCCTCGGCATCACACCGGATCTCGTCCTGGTCACCTTGCTGCTCTGGAGCGCGACGCGCGAGCCGGGTGAAGGGTTGGCCTGGGCGTTCGGGATCGGCATCTTCCTCGATCTGCTCACCCTCGCACCGCTCGGCAGCACCGCCCTATCGTTGCTGCCGGTGGCGCTGATCGGCTGGCTCAGCCGTGGACGCTTCTTCCAGAGCGGTCTCCTCTTCCCGCTGTTGATGACACTTGCCGCGACCGTGGCACACAGTCTGGCGTTGATCATTCTGACGTGGCTGCTCGTGATACTGCGCCTGAACCCGGCGGGGAGCGGGACCATCGATCCGCTCGCGGCACTGCAATTGGCGACGCTCGGGGCGCTCCTGAACGCCATCGTCGCCCCGCTACTGTATCTGGTTGTGCAACTCGTGAATCACTGGATCGGACGGAACGATAGCTATGTTCGCGCGTAAGAGAAATTACCCCATCTTCCGCTCGAAGAAGCGGATGGAGATCGAGCGGATCACCGACAAGAAGCATCCGCGCTCGCCGGAGCGGACACCCGATCAGCTTCGGCTGACCCGGCGTACGGTCGTCTTCAAGGGACTCGCCGTCACCTCGTTCGCCGCGCTCACCGGGCGCCTCTGGCAACTCCAGGTGCGCGATCAGCAGGTGTCGGTCGACGCCCAGCAGGTCTTCTCGCAGAGCGCTTTCCCGCTCCCGGCGGCGCGCGGCCTGATCTACGACCGTGACCGCAAAATCCTGGCGGACAACATGAAAAGCTGGTCGGTGTCGATCGTCCCGGCGAATCTGCCGAATGCCGACACCGACGATGGTGCGCTCCAGCGCCGGGCGATCTTCACGACGCTGGCGAATCAACTCCAGATGCTGGACGTGATCATCCTGCGCCCGCCGAAGCTGCCGAACGAGCCCGAGTCGCGCGAGGAGATCTATCGCCGCCTCGCCACCGCGATCGGGATCGACATCGCCGCGATCCGCTATCCGATCGAGAAACATGTGAATGAGACTAACCCGCAGCGCGCCGTGATGGTTCCCGACGGGAAGCAGACGCTTAGCACCCAACAGTTGGACACCGCCCGCGCCCTCGCGAGCGAATTCCCGACAGACATCATGAGTGTCGTTAACCCGATCGAATATCAGGTGGACATCTTCGGTGAGTGGCGACCGTACACACCGCGTGTCATCAAGGCCGGGGTCGACAAGGGGGTCGCGCTCGGCATCGAGGCGAACCGGCTCTACCTCCCCGGCGTGCAGATCGACGATCAGGCGCTCAGCCGCAATTATCGTGTCGGCGCGGAGATGGGCCACATCCTCGGCTATACCGGGCCGATCACGGCGGAGGAGCGCACCGCCGCGCTCGTCAAGGACGAGCGCGGCCAGGCATTGACCGACGCCAATGGCGACCCCCTCTACGACTATGGTATCAGCGACGCCGTCGGCAAGGCCGGACTCGAAAGCGGCCTGGAAAATCTGCTCCGCGGGCGCGAGGGGAAGTACGTCGCCAAGATGAATGCGTCTAACCACGTCGTCGGCGAGTACCCCGAACTCCGCAAGCCCGCCGTCAACGGCAATAGCGTCGTCCTGACGATCCCGCTCGATTACCAGCAGCAGGTGATTAAGATCCTCCAGGAGGGTTACCTCGGCAAGGGCGGCATCAACAACGTTAAGCCGCTGCTTGAGGAAGCGAATAAAAAAGCGCTGGCGGACAACCCGCCGCGCCCTGATAGGGTGAAGCCGATCCCGCCTCCGGCCGGTGCGGCGGTGGCGATCGATCCGCGCAACGGCGAGATCCTGGCCCTGGTCAGCCTGCCGGGCTACGATGTGCGCCTCTTCGCCAAGGGGATCACGCAGCAAGAGTTCGATGTCCTGCTGGAGAAGGATGTCCCGGATAAGGACAAGACCCACCCGTTGCAGAACCGGACGATCGCCAGCGTCTATCCGCCCGGCTCCACGCTGAAGACCTTCGGCGCGATGGCCGGACTGCATACCGGCAAGATCAAGGACGACACCAAGTTTAAGTGCCTGGGCAACATCCGCGTCCCACCGACCGGCAACGAGATCGGTGGCCCTAAGTATTGGTGCTGGACGCGCGATCAGCAGCATCAGGAGTTGACCGTCTACGAGGCGCTCGCCACCTCCTGCGACGTCTTCTTCTACACGCTGGCGGGGCCGAAGCAGACCGACAATCTCGGCGTCGATACGCATTTCTACCAGCCGAACAGCGGCAATCCCGAGTATTTCAACGGGCTTGGGATCGATAAGCTCAACGAGCATCTCCGCCTCTATGGGTTCGGGGCGCTGAGCGGTATCGAACTCGGCGACGAGGTGCCGGGACTGGTCCCCGGTATCGCCTGGAAGGAGCAGACCTTCGTCGGGGATTCCTGGTCGCTCGGCGATACCCTGGTGACCGCGATCGGGCAGGGCTACATGCAGGTGACGCCGCTGCAACTCTGCAACGCCACCGCCGCGCTCGCCAACGGCGGCACCGTCTATAAGCCGACCCTGGTCCACGAGGTGGTCAACGATCAGGGGCAGACGGTGCGCGGCCAGCAATCGCAGATCATCCGCAAGCTACCGGTCGATCGCAGTTTGCTGGAAGTGGTCCGCAAGGGCATGAAGATGAATGTCGAGTGGCACCGCGATAATCAGGTCAAGGGTCTGGTCGCGCCGAGCTTCGACGAGGCGGGCAACCCGATCCTCGGAACCGAACAGTTCCCGCTCCCGCCAGGGATCGATGCGGGGGTCAAGACCGGCACCGCCGAGTATGACAGCGCCTTTGTGGACGATGATGGGCTGCTGCTGAAATCGCACGCCTGGTGCGCGGCCTTCGCCCCCTACAACAACCCCGAGATCTGCGTCCTCGCCTTCGTCGAAGGAGGCTCGGGGAGCGCCACTATCGCCGCGCCGGTCGCGGCGGGGATGATCAACGCCTGGTTCGCCCGCAAGTCGGACCCGAATCAAGCCTGATAGCGATAGCGCCAGCGATTCGATCGCGGGGCGGCGGGGCTGCGCCGCCCCGCCCCGCGCCCCTCCCCATAATCACCACCACAACCCGCGCTACACTCACCGAGAACTCCGGGCCAGAGGCTTGACCTGGGCCGGAGCATCGGCTACACTATGTACGTACAGCCTCATCGGGGGCTGCCCGGTAACGGTGTCGGCGGTCGCGCGGCGCGCAAGCGCGGCAGGAGGGGTGCGATGGCGCAACATGTTCACGCGTATGTCCACGATCCACCATTGCTCGCCAGGGGGCGGGCCATCGGTGGCACGGCGGCAGCGTTGATCAGAGTGCGCGGCACGCGCGAGGGGCTGCTATTGGCGGTGCCGGACGACGCCCGCACGTATGGGCCGCGCGAGGTCGCGCAGGCGCTCGCGGCCCATCTCGATGGCGCGGAGGCATTCTTCAACGGGGCTGACGTGATCGTCGATCTCGGCGAGCGCGACGTGACCGATGAGGAGATCGCCTTCTATCGCCAAGTGCTGGAGGAGCGCGAGGTCGTCGTGCGAGGCTTCACCGCCAGCAGCCCGCACGGGCGCGCGGCGATCCGCAAGTCCGGTTACCATCCGCTGCAAGTCGCCCCGACCGACCGCGCCCAGGTACAACCGGGCAGCCAGCCGAGCAACGCGCAGATCCATCCGGTCAACCCGGAGGCGAACGAGGCACTCTATCTGCGGCGGACCCTCCGCTCGGGCTCGCGCATCCGGCATCACGGCCACCTCGTCCTCCTGGGTGATATCAACGCTGGCGCGGAAGTCGCGGCCTCGGGCGACATCATGGTCTGGGGCATGGTGCGTGGCATGGTTCACGCCGGGGCACTCGGTGACGACGGCGCGATCATCTGCGCGCTCGGCCTCACCCCCACACAGCTGCGGATCGGCAGTCATTACGCATTGCCGCCCTCAGATACGAAAGGCGGCACGCCCGGCACACCGGAGCGCGTCCGTCTGGAAAACGGTCGGCTCATCGTCGAGCCCTGGAAGTTGAAGTAGACGGAGTAAGCCGGAGGAGCAATGGGACGCTGCATCACCGTAACCTCGGGGAAGGGGGGCGTCGGTAAAACGACGACCACCGCGAACCTGGGGATGGCCCTGGCGATGAACGGCAAGAGTGTCTGTCTGATCGACGCCGACATCGGACTCCGCAATCTCGATATCGTCCTCGGGCTCGAAAACCGGATCGTCTACGACCTGGTCGATGTGATCGAGGGCAACTGCCGCGTGAAGCAGGCGCTGATCCGCGATAAGCACTTCCAGAACCTGTCGCTGATCCCCGCCGCGCAGACGCGCGACAAGGACGCGGTCTCCCCGGAGCAGATGGCCGAACTCTGCCAGAAGCTGAGCAAGGACTTCGACTTCGTGGTGATCGACTCACCCGCCGGGATCGAGCAGGGCTTCCGCAACGCCATCGCCGGGGCCGACGAGGTGCTGGTGGTGACGACGCCGGAGGTTTCGGCGGTGCGCGACGCCGACCGGATCATCGGTCTGGTGGAGGCGGCGGAGCTGCCGCAGCCGCGCCTGATCCTCAATCGCCTCAATCCCGCGCTCGTGCAGCGCGGCGAGATGATGACGACCGAGGATGTGCAGGACATCCTGGCGATCGAGCTGGTGGGCATCGTCCCCGAGGATTCAACGATCGTCATGGCCTCCAATCGTGGCGAGCCGGCGGCCCTCTCCGATGCGAGCCGCGCCGGTCGGGCCTACCGCGAGATCGCGCAGCGCCTACTCGGCGAGGAGATCCCGATCGTGATCCCGGTGGTTAACGACGGTTTCCTGACGCGGATGATGAATGCTTTTCGCCCGCGCCAGCGCGTGGCGAGCTAGCGGGAGGGGGGAACAATGAGCTTCTTCCGCAGTTTGTTTGCGAAGCAGCCGAGCAGCGCCCAACTGGCGAAGCAGCGCCTCCAGGTCGTCCTGGTGCAGGATCACCTTTCGATGCCGCCCGGCACGATGGATGCCATCAAGGCCGAGATCGCCGAGGTGATCTCACGCCACCTGGACATCGACCCGACCGGGGTCGAGGTCGCGGTGGAGCGCCGCGGCCGCAACGACGAGCTGATCGCCAACATCCCGGTGCGGCGTACCCAGACGCGGATGCGCGATGGCGTGCCGATCGCACTCGACCGCCCCAAACCCACCCCGACGAGTCGCACACGCCCTTCGCTGGCGAGCGGGCGTCCGAACGGTCGGCGGCGGGGCTAACCGAACATACCACCGCGCCCCGTCCGGTGAGCACACCGGGGGCGCGACGGTAGCGAGCGGCGGTGCGATCGTCGGTCAGGACAGGCGGCAACGGCGGTGCGATCGCTGGGGGGGGTATCGTCGGGCGCGCGACCTTTCGGCGGGCGAGGCGACAGGAGCGGTCTTCATACCGTCACCCTCACGCGGACCCGCACCACGGGCCACACGATCGATGAACCTGACGGGGCGAGGAGGTATCTCTCGCCCCGCCTCCTTTTTGTGGAGTGGGCGTAGTGACGGCCCTCACCCCGTCGCGTCCGCCCAGAGGGCACCCGGCGCGCCACCCCTCTCCCAATCTGGGAGAGGGGCTTGCTGACTTGATGGGGTAGCCGATGGCGCGATGGCTCCATGACCACCCTCACCCCGGCGCTCACGCGCCACCCCTCTCCCCATCCGAGGAGCGGGGGCATCGCCGTCAATAGTGCATTTGGCTGTGGTGGATGCGGCAGCAACATTCCAGTCCCCGGAGGGGGCTTCGTAGCGGCGCGGCCGCTCTTAACCGGGGCAGTGTGCCCTTCATGGGTATTTCAACCCCGGACCCACGCCGCTAGACGCTAACCTGTTTCCTCACAGCACCATGCCAGCAACATCCCAGTCCGCGTACCACTCAGCCGGGAGCGGCTGCCCTCCGGTGTACTTCAGTCCAACGGCACCACCCACAGGACGATATACCCCTACCTCGTCTTTTGTTCCGTCCCCTTCCCCCTCTCGTGCCCCCGCCGTGCCTCTGTGCCTCCTGCCCCGTCCCCTTCCCCCTCTCGTGCCCCCGCCGTGCCTCTGTGCCTCCTGCCCCGTCCCCTTCCCCCTACGCCACGAGATCGCGCTCTTTGGCGAAGGCTTCGTGCTCGCCGCCATCGATGATCGCGCGCAGATGCTGGACGAGCTGCCAGACATCGGCGAACGAGGTATACAAGGCGATCGGGGCGAGGCGGATCACGTCGGGCGGGCGGAAGTCCGGCACCACGCCGCGCGCCTTCAACGCCTTGACGATGCGCGGGGCGTCGTCGTGCTCCACCGCGACATGACCGCCGCGCCGCGTCTCATCGCGCGGCGTGCCGATCCGGTAGCTATAGGGCGCGGTGGTGAGGCCATGCGCCTCAAGGAGATCGATCAGGTAGCCGGTCAGGCGCAGCGACTTGGCACGGATCGCCGCGATCCCCGCCTCCGCAAAGATGGTGAGCGAGCCGTGCAGCGGCGCGGCACTGAGCACCTGGATCGTGCTGATCTGCCACGCCCCCGCGTCCGGTGCCGCGTCGAAACCAGTCGCCATGTCGAACTGCCGCGCCTTGTTGCTCCCCCACCACCCGGCCAGTCCCGGCGTCCGCCCGAAGTGCCGCTGGTTGATGTAGAGCCCCGCCGTGCCGCCCGGCCCGTTATTCAGGTATTTGTAGTTGCACCAGCAGGCGAAATCGACCCCCCACGCATCGAAGCGATGCGGGATAACGCCGATCGAGTGGCAACAATCGAGGCCGATCAGCGCGCCACACTCGTGCGCCGCGCTGGTCAGCCGCGCCAGATCGAAGAGCTGGCCGCTGCGATAGAGGACCGAGGGGAGGAGCAGGATCGCAGTCGTCTCGTCGAGCGCGGCGATGATCCGCTCCTCGTCAACCGTGCGGCCATCCTCGCTCCCCACCAGGATCAGGTCGGCCTCGGGATCGCCACCGCGTAGCGCGATCTGGCTCCGCAGCGCGTAAAGATCGGAAGGGAAGTCGAGCGCGGTCGCGACGATCTTGCGCCGCTCCCCAGTCGGCTGATAGAAGGTCGCCAGCAGGGCGTGCAGGTTTGTCGTCGTCGTGCCGGTGACGACGACCTGATCCGGCTCCGCGCCGATCAGCGGCGCGCTGAGGCGACCGAGCGCTTCGCCGAGGTAGTACCACGGCTGCGGTGCCCCCAACCACCCCTCGATCCCCAGCGTCTTCCACTCCTCCAGTGTTCGCAGGACCGCCGCCTCGGCATCGCGCGAGAGAAGCCCGAGCGAATTGCCGTCGAAGTAGAGTCCCCCTTCCGGCAGATAAAACCGCGAACGATATGCGCCGAGCACATCGGCGCGGTCCAATTCGGCGGCATAGTCGGCATCAACACGCATCGACGATCCTCCCTCCAGGCGATCCAGTACGCCACAACACCCGCTCAGTATACGCGCCCGTCAGGCGGGCTCGGCAGCCTCATGCGAGTGCGTTCACGTCACCCGATGCCGCGCTATGCTATTAATAGCCCTGTTCAGCGATCGGCGGGCTGGCGATGCCCGTGCCATGCAGGGATAAAGGAGCGACAGGATGCGTATCGACCTCTTGAAGCAACTGACCGAGGCCGCCGGGATTCCGGGCTATGAGGATCGCCTGCGCGCGATCGTGATCCCCGAACTCCAGGCGACCTGCGACGACGTCTCGGTCGATGCCCTCGGCAACGTGATCGGCATCAAGCGGGGCAGCGGCGAGGGGCCGCGCCGCAAGGTGATGCTCGCGGCGCACATCGACGAGATCGGCTTCATGGTGAAGTACGTCTCCGATGACGGCTTCCTGCGCCTGCAACCGCTCGGCGGCTTCGACCCGCGCTCGCTCTTCCAGCAACGGGTGATCGTCCACGCGGGCGACGGCCAGGATTATCGCGGTGTCCTCGCCCCCGCCGCGAAGCCCGCCCACCTCCTCAGCGAGGCCGAGCGCGGCAAATCGCCGCAGGTGGCCGAGTTCTACGTCGATCTCGCCCTCCCGGCGGCGCGGGTACGGGCGGCGGTCGGACTCGGCGATATGGTGACGCTCGATCGGACCACGGAGGAGATCGGCGACTGCGTGGTCGGCAAGGCGATGGATGACCGCCTCTCGGTCTTCGTGATGCTCGAAGCATTGCGCGCGCTGCGCTCGACGAACTGCGACATCTACGCCGTGGCGACGGTCCAGGAAGAAGTCGGGCTGCGCGGCGCGGTCACCTCGGCCTACGCCATCGACCCAGACATCTCGATCGCCCTCGACGTGACGCTGGCGATGGATCTACCGGGCGCACCGGCGGAGGATCGGGTCACCACGCTCGGCGCGGGGACGGCGATCAAGCTGATGGACTCCGCCTCGATCTCGCACCCGAAACTGGTCCGCTTCTTCCGCGACACCGCCGAGCGCGAGGGGATCCCCTACCAGCTCGAGATCCTGCCGCGCGGCGGCACCGATGCCGGGTCGATGCAGCGTGCGCGCGGCGGCAGCGCCGCGATCACCCTCTCCACCCCCACGCGCTACGTCCACACGGTGAACGAGATGGGCCACAAGACCGACATCCAAGCCGGGATCGACTTGCTCGCGCGCGTCCTGGAGTGCGCGCACGAGATCGACACCGCGCTGTAAACTCAGCCGGGATGGCGCGGGGCGGGCGATGCCTGCCCCGCGCCGAACGGCTCGACAGCTGGCCGCAGCGCAATGTTGCGGTGCGCTACAGCGGAGAGGCGCTCACACTATGAGCATCACCTTGTGCGACGTGACGAAAGAGAACTGGCAGGCGTGCGTCGGGCTGCACCTTGCACCCGAGCAGGAGCATTTCGTCGCGTCCAACGCCTACTCGCTCGCCGAATCGAAGTTCATGCCGACCTTCGTCCCGCAGGCGATCTACGCCCGCGCAGGGGCAGATGGTGCCGAGATCATGGTCGGGTTCGCGATGTACGGCTACTACCCCGATGGTGCGCCGCCGCTCGGTCTGCGCCACTGGATCTTCCGGCTGATGATCGCCCGCGAGCAGCAGGGGCGCGGCTACGGCACCGCCGCGTTGCGCCAGATCATCGCGCGCCTGGAAGCCGATCCCGCCTGCGGCGACGTGCTGATCGGCTACGAGCCGGATAACACGGTCGCGCGCGCCCTCTACGCCCGCCTCGGCTTCGCGGAGCGTGGGACGACGCCGTGGGGCGAGTTATACGCCCGCCGAGCGACCACGACGCCAGCATGAAGCGCGAGGAGGAGCGACGACGACCACGATGAACGCGGCGACACCACCGGAGATCGTGCCGCTGACGCCCGACCTTTGGGATGATCTGGAGCGCCTGTTCGGCGCGAATGGGGCGTATAACAATTGCTGGTGCATGTGGTGGCGGCTCTCGAACGCGGCCTACAACGCCTGCACGCCAGCGGAGCACCACGAGCGCTTCCGCGCGGTCGTGCTGACCGCCGAGCACCCGCCCGACTGCTCGCCTATCGCGACGGCGTGCCGGTTGGCTGGTGCGCCATCGCGCCACGCTCGAACTTCCCGCGCCTCAACCGCTCGCGCGATTGGCACCCGCTCGACGACCAACCGGTCTGGTCGCTCAATTGCTTCTACATCCCGGCGAAGCAGCGGCGCACCGGCGTCGCCACGGCGCTCCTCCGCGCCGCCGTCGACTTCGCCGCGAGCCAGGGGGCACAGATCGTGGAAGCCTATCCGCGCGAGACGATCGGCAAGGTCGCCGCCGCCGCGATCTACACCGGCACCGCGACGATGTTCCTCGCGGCGGGCTTCACGGAGGTCGCGCGCCGCACGCCCGAGCGCCCGATGATGCGCCTCGTCCTGGACGAGCCGCAGTAGATCGTCCGCCCGACTGCTACTATACTTTCGCCGATTTGTGCATGAGGCGTGGACCACCGCGACAGCGCTGCGCGCGGCTCGACAGACAAGCAAGGGCGAGGGACACGGTTGGCGCGGGCACACGAGGGCATCGATCGGCGCGTTGGCGCGGGCACGGCGGGACAAGAGGCGACACAGACCGCCCTGCGCGCCTGGCTCGCGGCACACCGGGCCGGGCTCGGCTGCGCGATCCTGTTGCTGCTGCTAGGCACCGCGCTGATCAGCGCCCTCCCCGACCACACGATCACCACCGACGAGACGGTCCATATCCCGGCGGGGTACGCCTATTGGACGCGCCACGACTTCGCGCCCAACAACGAGCACCCGCCCCTCGCCAAGCTCTGGGCGACCATCCCCTGGCTCCTCCTGAATCCGCCGGAGCCGCCGGCCACCGCCGCCGAGACTCCCGCCAAGCGCACGGTCAACACCGGGCGCTACTTCTGGCAACTGAACGTCGCGCGGATGGGCGAACTCGTCTTCTGGGCGCGCGTGCCGATGATCCTGCTGACCCTGACGCTCGGCGGGCTGATCTTCGCCTGCGGGCGGCGACTCTTCGGTGCCCGCGCGGGATTGCTGGCGCTCGCCCTCTTTTGCCTGGAACCGACCGTCCTGGCGCACGGCTGGATCGTCCACACCGACATCCCCGCCTCGCTGGCCTACCTGAGCTGGTGGGCGGCACTGGCGGTTTATGTCGTCCAACCCGGTTGGCCGCGCGCGGTCCTGCTCGGCGTCGCCACCGGCGCGGCGATCGTGACGAAGTACAACCTCCTGATCCTCCTCCCTTTCGGCGTGCTGGCCCTGGTGATCCTGCTGGTCATCGTGCCGCGACGGGGCGGACGCCGCGCGCCGCTGCTGGCGCACGCGGGGCTCGTGGCGTTGCTGACCCTGCTGATTCTCAATGCGGTCTACTTCTTCACGCACCGCCCGCTGACCGACGTGGACATCGCCTGGTTGCGGCAAGAGGATCCGAGCCGCGCCGATCAGGTGCTGGCGATCATCCGGGCGCTCGCCCCGATCATCCCGCCCTACTACCAGTTCGGCACCTACACCGTCCTCACGCACAACGGCGACGGCCACCCCGCCGGATTGCTCGGCCTCAACGATCAGCAGGGGTGGTGGTATTACTTCCCGGTCGCGTTCGCGCTGAAGACGGCGCTGCCGTTCTTCATCCTGACGCTCGCCGCGCTCGGCTGGTCGGTCTGGCGGATCGCGCGACGACATGACTGGCGACCCCTGATCGTGCTCGTCCCGCTGCTGATCTTCGCCGCCAGCGCCATGAGCAGTCACATCAATATCGGCATCCGCCATTTCTTGCCGGTCTTCCCCTTCTGCTTCCTCCTCGGCGGTGCCGTGCTCGATCGCCTGCTCGCGAGGCGCGGACGCTGGCCGCGTCGCTTGCACTTACGCGGCATCGCACGGGCGACGGTCGGCCCGGCGCTCGTCGCGCTGACCCTGGGCGGGATGCTCATCGGGACCGCGCGCGCCTACCCCAATTACCTCAGCTACATGAATCCACTCGCCTGTTGCCAACCACCCTGGTACTATCTCTCGGACTCGAATGTGGAGTGGGGGCAGGATGTCGGGGCGCTGGCGTCATACCTGCACGCACGCGGCGAGACAACAGTACGCGAGGCGATCGTGACACCGGAGACGCTGACCTACGCGGGGATCACGCCGCTCGATCTCTTCGCCCCCGAGACGGCGAGCGCCCCGCCGACGCGCTACATCGCCGTCGGCGCGAGCTTCCTCAACGGCTCGGTGATCGATCTGACCCACCCGCAGAATACCCCCGATAGCCTGGCGGAATATCGCAACCTCGTCCCGGAGGCGATCTTCGGCGGCTCGATCTATCTCTATCGCGCCGACAGCATCCCGGCCCCCCCGCTGTTGCGCGCGCCGCTGCCCGACGGTCAATATCGCGCCACGCTCGCGCTGCGTGAGCAGCCGCAACAGCTCAGGGCCGGACAAAACACGGCGTTGCGCGTCCGGGCCACGAATACGAGCGCCCTGCCGTGGCCCACCGATGACACCGCGACCGGGGCGAATCAGCTCCGCCTCGGCGACCGCTGGCGCGACGCGCGGACCGATGCGGTGGTATTGGATGATGGGCGCAGTCCGCTCACCTTCGCGGTCCTTCCGGGGCAGACGGCGGACCTGGAACTGCTGGTTACCGCGCCCGCGCAACCGGGGACATACATCCTCGAAATCGACCTGGTCCAGGAAGGTGTGGCCTGGTTTGGCGCACGCGGCGGGGCACCGTTGCGCGTGACGGTCACGGTGCAACCCTGAGTGACGACCGCGCCACCCGCAGCACAGCCGATCGTCCCGCCCCGCGCCAGACCACCCGGGACTTGTTCCCCGCCGCGCGCCTTTGGTATGCTAGACCTAAGCTCGACTTTAGCCCTTCGGTCACAGCGTCCCGCAACATGTCGCTTGCCAAAGCAAATGTTAACGATAGTTTTTGCATATCAGCTTGTGAAACCGACATGCAAAAACTCTCACGACTCCAGTAACGACAAGCGATAGACGGCGATACATCAAGAGGGACCGCCACGATGTGGCAGCCCCGAAGGGCTAAAGTCGAGCTAATGCGGCAGCGCGCGAGGGGGATGAAGAGCCACGCGCGCTGCCTTCTTTACGATGGGGCGGGTCCAGGTCTATCGCCACCCCACTATCTGAAGTGAGTTTTCGATGACAACACAACAATCCATGCCCGAGGAGACGACCCCGGATGTGGCTATGGACGAGGCCACGCCCGCAACCAATTTACGGACCCTGCCCGTTATCGTCATGGACGAGACGATCCTGATGCCCCATATGTCCCTGCCCTTACCGATCGAGGATGACGAGACAGCGGCGGCGATCGCCGCCGCCCCCGCACACGGGCGACAGGTCCTCTTGCTGACCGAGCGTCCACTATCCCCGGAGGAGCGCGCGCGTCTGGCGACGATCGGCGAGGGGGAAGACGACGAATACGAACTCTGCGAAGTCGGGATCATCGCCGATGTGGGCCAGCAGATCACCCGTCCCGGCAACCCGCCCGCGATCCTGTTGCAAGGGCAGTCGCGCGGCCAGGTGATCGACTTCGGGTCCGGGCCGGGCTATCCGCTGGCGACGGTCGAGCGCCGCGACGACCCGCCCACGGAGAACGATGACGCGGCGGTCACGATGACTGCGGTCCTGGAACAGGTGGAAGCCTACCTGGGGATGATGCCGAACGTCCCCGAAGAAGTGCTGATGATGGTACGCGGCGTCGAGGAGCCGGGCTGGCTCGCCGACCTGATCGCCTTCTCCCCCGAGTTCAGCTCGGAGCAGCGCCAGAATCTGCTGGAAGAGTACGACCCGATCGCGCGCCTACGGATGGTATCGGTGATGGTGCAGCGCCGTCTCGATGTGCTCAATCTGCGGCAGCAGATCCAGGCCGAGGCGCAATCGGGGATGGACAAGCAGCAGCGCGAATACTATCTGCGCGAGCAATTGCGCGCCATCCAGAAGGAACTCGGCGAGGGCTCGCCGGAGGCGACGCTCGCCACCGAGATGCGCGACAAGATCGAGGCCGCCGGAATGCCGGAGGAGGCCAAGAAGAAGGCGCTCGCGCAGGCCGAGCGCCTGGAGCAGCAGCCGCCGCACTCGCCCGAGGTGGGGATCATCCGCACGTACCTCGAATGGCTCACCGAACTCCCGTGGGCGGTCGAGACGCCCGACCTCCTCTCGCTGGCGAACGCCCAGCGCGTCCTCGACGAGGACCACTACGGGCTCGACAAGGTCAAGGAGCGGATCATCGAGTTCCTGGCCGTCCGCAAGCTGGCGGGCGACCGCCTGAAGGCCCCGATCCTCTGCTTCGTCGGCCCCCCTGGCGTCGGCAAGACGAGCCTCGGCAGGTCGATCGCGCGCGCGTTGGGCCGCAACTACGGGCGCATGGCCCTCGGCGGGGTCCACGATGAGGCGGAGATTCGCGGCCATCGCCGCACTTACGTCGGGGCGATGCCGGGACGTGTGATCAAGGCGTTGCGCGACGCGGGGAGCCGCAATCCGGTCCTCGTGCTCGACGAGATCGACAAGCTCGGCGCGGACTGGCGCGGCGATCCTTCCTCGGCGCTGCTGGAAGTCCTCGACCCGGAGCAGAACACGACCTTCTCCGATCACTACATGGAGGTGCCGTTCGACCTGTCGGACATCCTCTTCATCACCACCGCCAATCAACTCGACACGATTCCCGCACCACTGCGCGACCGCATGGAGATCATCGAGGTCAGCGGCTACACGGAGTTGGAGAAGCTGCACATCGCGCGGGACTTCCTCGCGCCGAAGCAGCTCGACGCGAACGGTCTGACGAGCGAGTTGCTTACCTTCGACGACGATGCGTTCGGCGCGATCGTCCACGCCTACACCCGCGAGTCGGGCGTGCGCGGGCTGGAACGGGAGATCGGCGCGGTCTGCCGCAAGGTCGCGCGCCGCGTCGCGGAGTCACAGGAGACGATCGCGGAGAGCGCCGCCGCCGTCAGCGGCACCGATCTCGACGCGGGTGAGGCGCTGCCCGCGTCCGACATACTCGCCACCCTGGCGACGCCGACCGTGCATGTGAACGCGGAGAATCTGCACGAGTACCTCGGTATCCCGCGCTACGAGCACGACGAGGCCGAGCAGAGCGACGAGATCGGCGTGGCGACCGGGGCCGCGTATACCGGCGTCGGGGGCGAACTGCTCTCGATCGAGGTATTGCTGACCGAGGGTAAGGGCGAGATCATCCTGACCGGACAACTCGGCGACGTGATGAAGGAATCGGCGCGGGCGGCGGTCAGCTACGCCCGCTCGCGCGCCGGGACGCTCGGGGTCACGCCCGGCTTCTTCGATACGCACCAGATCCACATCCACGTCCCGGCCGGTGCCACGCCGAAGGACGGCCCCTCGGCGGGGATCACCATCGCCACGGCGCTGATCTCGGCCCTCACCGGCGTCCGCGTCCACAAGGATGTGGCGATAACCGGCGAGATCACGCTGCGCGGGCGGGTGCTACCGATCGGCGGACTGAAGGAGAAGACGCTGGCGGCACACCGCGCCGGCATCCGCACCTTCATCCTGCCGCGCCGCAACGCGAAGGATCTGGCCGAACTGCCGGAGGTGATCCGCGAAGGACTCAACTTCATCCAGGTCGAGCACGTCGATGAGGTACTCAGCGTCGCGCTGCTGGAAGACCCGGCGCGCGCCCTCTCCGTCACCTAACATACAAGCGACGAAAAAGGGGCCACCCACACTTGTGGGCGGCCCCTTTTTCATGGGAAATCGAGTTGCTCGGTGCTAGTTCTCGTCGCTGGTTGGCACGGACGGCGGCGCGATCGCGCCGAGATCGACGTAGTGCGCGTGGCTCAAGCCCTCGATCTGCCGGATCTCATCGAGGACCGGGCGGGGCAGTGGATCATCGAGCGTGACGATCATCACCGCCTGCCCGCGCACTTCTTGCCGCCCGACCTGCATCGCCGCGATGTTGACCCCGCGCGAGCCGAGCAGCATCCCCACCGCCCCGATCCGGCCCGGTCGATCGCGGTGCGAGATCAGCAGCAGGCGTCCGCCGAGTTCCAGGGAGACCGCGAAGCCATCGAGCGCGGTGATCAGCCCCCGACCATTCGCGCCGACAGTACCGGTCGCCGCGTGCCAATGGCCGTGCCCGTCGCTGCTCCCCGCGCTCAGGCGCATCTCCACCTGCATCGGCTCATCGGGGCGACCGTCGCTGAAACGCTCGCTGATCTTGATCCCGCGCCGCCCGGCGAGCAGCCGCGCGTTGACAAGGGTGACCTGCTCGGGGATCGCCGTCCGCAGGAAACCCGCGAGCGCCGCCGCCCCGACCAGCGTGGGGTTGACCCCCGCCGCGCTGCCGATGAAGCCGAGTTCGATCGCGGTGGCGGGGCCGTCGACCGTCTCCGCCAGGAGTTGCCCGATGCGCTCCGCCAGATCGCGCCAGGGGCGGAGGGTCGCCAGCGCGCCGGGGGCGAGTCCCGGCAGATTCACCGCGTTATCGACCAGTTCACCAGCTAGCGCCGCCAGCGTCGTCTCCGCCGCGACGATCCCGACGCCTTCCTGCGCCTCGACCGAGGAGGCAGCGAGATGGGGCGTCACCGTCACGTTCGGCAGGGTCAGCAGCGGCGAGCCGACCGGCGGCTCCTGCTCGAAGACATCGAGCCCCGCCCCGCCGAGATGGCCGCTGGTCAGCGCATCGTAGAGCGCCGCCTCGTCGACCAGACCGCCGCGCGCGCAATTAATCAGGAACGCGCCCTGCTTCATCCGCGCCAACTCGTTCGCACCGATGATCCCCTTCGTCTCCGGCAACAAGGGCAGATGCAGGGTGATGATGTCGGCCGCCGCCAACACGACGTCCAACGGCAACGCCGTGGCCCCGAGCGCCTCGGCGGTCGCGGCGGAGACGTAGGGATCGTAGATCAGCACGTCCATCCCGAACGCGCGCGCACGGCTCGTCACCTCGCGCCCGATCCGCCCCAACCCGACCACGCCGAGAGTCTTGCGGTAGAGTTCGCTGCCGACGAACTGCTTGCGCTCCCACTTTCCGGCGCGCAAACTGGCATCGGCGAGGGGGATATGGCGCAGCGTCGCCAGGGTGACGGCCAGCGTATGCTCGGCAGCGGCGATCGAATTCGGGCCGGGGGTGTTGAGCACGGCGATACCCCGCTCGGTCGCCGCAGGCACATCGATATTATCCGTGCCAACCCCGGCGCGCGTGACCACGCGCAGGCGCGTCCCGGCGGCCAGCACCTCGGCGGTGACTTTCGTCTCGCTCCGCACGATCAGGGCATCGTACTCGGGGAGGATCGCCAGCAAGTCCTCGCGCGACAATCCCGTTCGCACATCAACAATTGCGCGCGCTCGTAATATCGCCACACCCGCTTCTGCCAGCGGATCGCTCACCAGCACCCTGAACATGCCTTCTCCCGTCCTCGCCCGTCGACACGGGTCACCGCCACACCGGAATACGCGCCGAAAGCTCGGTACGCAGCACCGCATCGGTACGGGAGCAGTATACCAGCGCACCGTGCGCCACTCCCGCACCCATCGTTTCGATGGCGAGCACGGGGCGAGTACGGCGCGCTGATTGTCGTCGCGTCAGCGTGATTCGTACAGCGCCGACCGGTCAGGGCGTGCCGGTAAAGGTGTCGCACGACTCGATCTGGCCGGACTGATACCCGGCCAGGAACCATTTCTGGCGTTGTTGCGCCGAGCCATGCGTCCACGACTCCGGGTTGACCCGCCCTTGTGTCGTGCGCTGGATCCGATCGTCGCCGACCGCAGCGGTGGCATCGAGGCCATCCTGGATGTCCGCCTGCGACGGCTCCGTCAGGAAGCCGGTACTGGCCGCGTGCTTCGCCCAGATCCCGGCGTAGCAATCGGCCTGCAACTCGGTCCGTACCGACGAACTCTGCGGGCCGGTACTACCGTCATTCGACCTGTCGAGCGTCCCCTGCAAATCCTGAATGTGATGCCCGTACTCGTGCGCCACCACATACGCCTCGGCGAAGGGGCCGCCCTTGGCCCCGAAGCGGGAGCGCAACTCATCATAAAAGCCGAGATCGATGTATACCTTCTTGTCCGCCGGGCAATAGAATGGCCCCACTTCCGACGAGGCGGTGCCGCAACCGGTACTAGTCGCACTGGTGTAGAAGACGGTGTTGGCGGTCCGATAGCCCAGTCCGCGCCTGGTGAACTCACCGTTCCAATAACTCTGGATGCTGTTGACGTAGCCGAGGATGCGGCAATCCTCGCGCTGATTCGCGTCCGCGCCGGTCTGGCAACTGGCGACCGACCCGCCGGTGCCGCCCGACTGCGTCGCCTGCACCCCGGCGGGATTGCCGGTGGTGCCGCCCACCTGGATGATGCTCGTCGGATCGGCGCCGAGGAGCAACGCCGCGACGATGATGATCACCGTGACGATCCCGCCGCCCCCGCCGATCGCCAGCCCACCCCTGGAGATGCCGCCACCGCCCTGACCGCGCCGATCCTCGACTTGCGAGCTATCGAGTTTGGCATCATCTCTGAAGTCCACTCCCTGCCTCCTCCGCGCGCTCACACGGCATTTCGCCGCCCCTGTTGCTGGAATAGTGGGGATGCGCCTCGCAACTCGCGTGCCGTGATTCGGCGGAAATACTCGCCAATACCGTAGCGCGGAAGCGGAGCGAGGCGCATCTTAGCCCTTTCTGCATCGTTTTCGCGGGGGAAACCTCGTCAACTTCAGGATCTATGGTATTGTAGCCTCGATCTCTGCGCGCGCTGAGATGAGGGAAGGGGCGCGCAGCGCCTTATGGAGTACCCAGGCCAATCATTCAGGTAGACGTCGTCCGCCGCAGGCGTATTATCCCATACGCCTGCGCCATCAGCCCAAATCGGTGTCGCGTATCCCGCGCTCCCGCCCGGTGCAGGGCGAGGATATGCGCGCCATTCATGCCGAGGGCCGTGCGACGCCGGTCAGAACACCCGTGCAGCGGTCCGAGCAGCGGGCGCGACACGGGCGAAGGGGAAACGATGCAGCGGCGAACCTTTCTCACGCTGGGGCTCCTGGCGCTGTCGGCGGCGGCCTGCGGCCCATCATCCTCGCCGGGCGGGGAGAATGGCGCGGCGCGCGGGACGACGACGGCCAACCCCGTACAGTCCACCGTTCCACCGACGCCGACCAAAGTATATGGCCTCAATGAGTTGGTGTCGATCAAGGGCTGGGATCTCGCGATTCAGAAGATCGAACGGATCGGCAACCGCCTCGCCTGGTCACAATTCAACCCGGTGCTGGTGGCGAATGGGACGTGGTTCGCGGTGATCGTCGATCTCAAGAACACCGGCAGCGCGCCCGCCACGCTCGCCCTGACCGATTTCACCCTCCGCGCGGCGGACGCCACGTTCACCCCGCCCGATGTCAGTAATATCAACGCCTACGGGCAAATGCACGGCGCTAAGGCCATCGGCGAGCCGGTGCAGCCGGGGGCTAGCGTCAGCTACTACACCATCTATGATGTCGCACCGGATGTGACAAACCTGCAATTCACCTTTCTCAAGGATACGCAGCCGGTTTTCGCGGTAGGCAACGCCACGCGGGCGGGCTGATCTCCGTCTCCTCTTACAGCGCTCGGTGCTAGCGGCAAGGCAATGGCGCAGCCCGCTGATAGATGCAGGCCACGCCGCTTTTCATCTGCGGCACCACCGGTCAGATCACACGCACGGCATCGCCCATGCCTCTGACGGGCGTTGGTGGTCCGCGATATGCGCCGTTGTTTGTGCGGCACGCTCTCGCCGCCGGTATGGGAAGGAAAGGGATACTGATGACGGAGCAAGGACAGCTCAGCGCCACCCAGGAAACGCTCCTGAAAACCTTCGTCGCGCGCGCGCATGGTTCGGCGGAACCGTTCGTCATCGCCGCGATCAACGATGGGCATGGCGAAGCGCGTTTCGGCACGAGCGGCGATCAGCGCGACGACTTCGCACAGGACACCGCGATCAGCGATCTCGAAGCATTGGAGCGACACGGCCTGATCTTCATTTCCAAGGATGCGAACGCCAACCTCATCTTCATGCTCACGCCGAAAGCAGGCGAGCGCTACCCGGATGCGGCGCGAAACGAGGCCCGGTAGGGGCCGCTCGCGCCATCACCGCGCTGGCCCTCCCCAAACAACGCCTTTCGGCGGACCGCGATGCACATCGCGACATGAAATAGCCCCGTCCCGGCGTATAGCGCATCGGGACGGGGCTATTGCTTCATCGTGCCGAGAGAGGGACTCGAACCCTCACGAGCTTGCGCCCAACGGTTTTTGAGACCGTCGTGTCTGCCATTCCACCACCCCGGCCAGGGTTTTCGCTGGGTCAGTATAGGGAACGACGTGCGGCAGCGTCAAGCAGCGCCGACGCTGAGCAGTGGCGGGGTAGGCGAAGAAGCGCGGGGTGCTGCTCTGCTTTGGAGCAGCACCCCGCGCTCATTCCATTCCATTCCGTTAGCCCGACCGCGCTTAGCGCAGGCGCTGGTCGCGCCGCGCGGCATTACCGATGAAGTCATAGGGATACGGCAGCGCGATCGCGCTGCCGGTGTTGAGGCGCTGCAACTGCTCGTCCGAGAGGGCGAAGTCGGCGGCACCGAGATTACCGGCCAACTGTTCCGTCGTGCGCGCCCCGACGATCGGCGCGGTCACACCCGGCTGCTGCATGACCCAGCGCAAGGCGAGCTGCGCGGGGGAACGCTGCGTCTCCTCCGCCACCGTGGTCAGCGCGTCGATGACGCTGAAGGTGTGTTCGTTGTTGTTCGCCCGCCAGCTCGTCCCGTCCTCCTGATCGCCGACGCGCGTCCCGACCGGCGGCTCGGCCATGCCCCGGTGGTACTTGCCGCTGAGCCAGCCGCCGCGCAGCGGGCTCCAGGGGATGACCCCCACCCCCTCGGCCTGGCAAAGCGGCAGCAACTCCCACTCGGTCGAACGGCAGAGCAGGCTGTACTGCGGCTGGAGGCAGGTGTAGGGTTCCAGCCCCATCCGCCGACTCGTCTCGATCGCCTTCTGGAGCTGATAGCCGCTGTGATTGCTCGCGCCGATATAGCGGACCAACCCCTCGCGGACGAGATCGTTGAGGGTCGAGAGGGTTTCCTCCAGCGGCGTCGCCGGATCCCAGCAGTGGGTCTGATAGAGATCGAGGTAATCGGTGCCAAGCCGTTGCAGGCTGGCGACGACCGAGGCCCGGATGTGCTTGCGACTCAAGCCGATCGCATTCTGCCCTTCGTCCATGCGGAAGCGGACCTTGGTGGCGATTACGTAGTTGTCGCGTGTCTCGCCCCGCAACCAGCGCCCGACCACTTCCTCCGATGCCCCGCGCCCGTAGACATCGGCGGTGTCGATGAAGTTGCCGCCCACCTCGACGAACCGGTCGAGGATCGCATGGCTCGCCGCCTCATCGGCCTCGCGCCCGAATGTCATCGTCCCCAAACAGAGGGCACTCACCTTCAGTCCGGTCTTCCCAAGAAAGCGGTATTCCATCGGCTCGTTCCTCCGTCGCACTGACCAGGTTCGCGGCGCACAACCCCGTGCGGCGAGCACCTGGTTCCCCTGCATCATATGACAGCGACCACGTTACCGCCAACGTTGGGGCGGCATACCGCGATCGGCACTCGCCATTAAAGGGAGCAGCGCATCTCCAACAGCTCCAGGGTCGGCGTGACCTCATCGAACGGCAACGCACTCACGGCACCGGCAGCAGCGACCGCACCATCGGCGCGCAGGACGATCTCGCCATAGCGATCGGCGACGAAGAGCGCGCCACCCGGCCCGACGCCGAAGCGGGCGCGCACGGTGCCGTCGCGATCGATCACCGGATCGAACGACAGGTTCGCGGTCACGTCCGCCGCATCGGCGGGCAAGACGACCAGCACCGCCGCGCGTGCGGCTCGCCAGGCGGGGATACGCGCGGCGATCGCCGCCAGGGTTGCCTGCTCCTCGCCCACCGGATGATCCGGGGGGAAGTAAATCGCCGCATGTGAGCGCCCCTTCAGTTCACGCCGATAGAGCATGCGCCCATCGAGGAAGTGCATCGTGAAATCGGGGGGCAACGCCCCTTCTCGCGGCCCTTGAATCGCTGCGCTCATCGTGCCTCCATATCGGTCCGACGGCTATACTTTGCGTATCCGCACCAGTCCGACGGCTATACCTTGCGTATCCGCCCACATCGCTTGCAGGACGGCCACCAGCGATAGACGCATGATGGGAGCCAGCACCGACAGCCGCTTGTCGGGCATCGTCCTGCGAACACAAACGCCCCTGACAGGATGATTCGTGGTACTATAGTCGGCGATGTATACAGTATCCGACCAACGAAGTTCTTCGCGCGCCATAACCTCTCGGCGAAGGGGACAGCGCCCTGCTGACCTATGCGGTGCTACGCAAGGCCGGGCGCGATCCGGTGCAGCGCCCGACGATTCACAGCGGTTAGTGGCGAACGCCGCGCCGTCTATACGCGCCCCGACCGGGGCAGGAGCGAGGGATGACGGACCAGCCCCGGCGCGTGCTGATCACGGGCGGACATGGGCAACTCGGTCGGGCACTCGCCGCCACCTATGCCGGTACGGCGACGGTCGACGCTCCCGGACGCGGCGAGCTCGATGTCACCGACCGGGAGAGCGTGGAGCGCGCGGTCGAACGAAGCGCCCCCGATCTGATCGTCCACGCCGCCGCCGCGACCGATGTGGATGCCTGCGAGCGCGACATCGCCGGAACCTATCGGATCAATGCGCTAGGGGCGCGTCTGCTGGCGCTGGCGGCCGGCGACCGCGACATCCCGCTCGTCTACGTCAGCAGCAACTACGTCTTCGCCGGGCGGAAACCGGCGGGTGAGGCGTATCACGAGTGGGATGCGGTCGGGCCGCTGAACGTCTACGGGCACTCGAAGCTCGCGGGCGAAGAGGAAACGCGCCGCCACGCGCGCCGCCACTACATCGTACGCACGGCCCAGGTCTACGCCGCGCAGGGGCGCAAGTTCGTCCAGACGATGCTCCGCCTCGCCGACGGCGGCAAGAGTCCGATCGGCTGCGTCGCGGACCAGTGGGGGCAGCCGACCTACGCCACCGACCTCGCCGCCGGGATCGCCGCCCTCGCGCGCACCGGCGTCTGGGGCACCTACCACCTGACCAATAGCGGCTCCGGCAGCTGGGCCGACTGGGCGGGCGAGATCTTCCGGCTCAGCGGTCGCGCGGTGACGGTGGAGCCGATCCCGGCCAGCACCTTCCAGCGCCCCGCGACTCCGCCGACGAATGGGGTCATGCACAACTGGGCGGCGGCAGCCCTCGGGGTCACGCTGCCGGACTGGCGCGATGGCCTGCGGCGCTGCCTCGCCGAGATGGGCGAGTTGCGCGAGGCATGAGCGCGCGACCGTCCGCACCGGCCCGCGTGGCGCTCATCATCCCTACCTTCGATGGGCTGGCCCTGCTGCGTCCCTGCCTCGCCGCGCTCGACGCCCAAACGTACCGCGACTTCGCGATCACCGTCGTCGACGATGGCTCGACCGATGGCACCGCCGCCTGGCTGGCAGCGGCGTACCCCCAGGTGCGCGTGCTGCGCCACGCGCGCAATCGCGGACTCGTCGCCGCCTGCAACGCCGGGATCGCCGCCACCGCGAACGACCTCGTCTGCTTGCTGAACAACGACACCGAGGCGGAGCCGGGCTGGCTCGGTGCGCTCGTCGCCGCGCTCGACAACACGCCGGACGCCGGTTCCGCCGCGTCCAAGATGCTCCTCTTCGAGCGCCGCGACACCCTCCACTCGGCGGGCGATGGCTTCACAATCACCGGGCTGCCGGTCAATCGCGGCGTCTGGCAGCCCGATCGCGGGCAGTACGACGCCGCCGTGCCCCCTTTCGGCCCCTGCGCCGGGGCGGCGCTCTATCGCCGCGCCGCGCTGCTGGCGGTCGCCGAGGCGGGCGGCGCAACCTTGGATCCCGATCTCTACATGTATTGCGAGGATGTCGATCTGGCCTGGCGATTGCAACTCGCGGGATTCGGCTGCATCTTCGCGCCCGCCGCGCGGATCTACCACCACCTCAGCGCCACGGGCGGCGGTGCCTTCGCGTCCTACTGGGTCGGGCGCAACCTCCTCCTGATCCTCGCCAAGGATCTGCCGCACCCGTTGCTGCGCCGCTACTGGCCGCGGATCGTCGCCACCCACACCGGGCGGGCCTGGCGCGCGGCGCGGGCCTGGCGCGGGGCCGAGGCACGCGCTACCCTGCGCGGGATGCTCGCGGCCCTCCCCGCCCTGCCGCGCTTCTGGCAGAAGGGTCGCGATCGCGCGACCCCTACCGCCTCCGAACTCGCCCGGATCGAGCGCCTGTTGCTTCGCCCCGATCGTTAACACCCCAGCGGTTCATCCGCTACATCGGATGGTGATCCCTCGCGGCACGACCTGACTGTCCTCAGGTTATGTCTAATTATATCGCGGCATAAAGCACTTCCTCTTTGCACTCCAGAACATGCACACGATCACTCAGCGCGGTTGCTCGACACGCACCGGCGCGGTCACGCGTGCGCGCAGCCGTAACCCGCTCGTGAGGAGCACGCTGAAGAGGATCAGCAATAGGCCGAGCGCGGTACTGGGTTGGACCGCCTCGTGCAGGAAGAGCACCCCCCAGAGGAGGCCGAACGGTGGCACCAGGAAGGTGACGCCGAGGGTGCGGGTCGGGCCGATGTTCGCGATCAAGGCGAAGTAGAGGAGGTATCCCACCGAGGTCGAGAGGAGGGCCAGCGCCACGATCGCGAGCGCGATCGGGAAGGACAACTGGACTGTCGTGGGGGTCGTCGCCACGATCGGCACAGCCAGCGGCAGCAACAACGCCGCTGCCCCGAGTTGTTGCCCGAGAGCCAGCGACAGGACGGGCACCCCCGCCGAGGCACGCTCCGCGATGGTGCCTGCCACCGCGTAGGACAGGGCGGCGAGGAGCGAGGCGAGCACCGCCACGGCGAGCGCCCGATCGAGCGCGAGAGGGCTCCACCCGACCAGCACCGCCACCCCGGCGAGGCCGCAGAGCAGGCCGCTTGCGGTGCGGGGGGTCAGGCGATCACCGAGCCACACCACGCCTAACAACGCCGCGAAGAGCGGCGTGGTGGCGTTGAGGATGGCGGCGAGCGCGGCGGTCAGGTGCAGTTCCGCCGTGGCGATCAGCACGAACGGGATCGCCGCATTCACCAGGCCGAGCAGGAGGAAGGTCCGCCAGCGCCCGCGCAGGGCGGTATCACGACGACTCAGGCGCGCATAGACGAGCAGGCCAAGGGCGGCGAGGGAGACGCGCAGGCAGGCGAGCACGATCGGCCCGGTCGTCGGCACGGCGATCCGAATGAAGAGAAATGAGGCACCCCACATCGCCGCCAGCGATAATAACATCGCGAAATCTTTTGCCCGCATCTCCGCTACCCCTCCACCGATCAAATACCCGCCAACGCCCCATCCTACTGTCAGAGCGAACACTATCCCAGGGCCACTCTCCGGCCAATCACACCGGCCACCCGCCTCACCGCCCCACTGTAACGGCACGGCACGGCACCTTCTTCCGGGAGGCCACCCATCACCACACCAGGCGACAAGTGCCGTTGGGTCGTGCTGTCAGTAACCCAGACGGGCGGCGATCGGTTGCACGACGCCGGAAGCACCAGCTGCAACCGATCGCTGACAGGGCGTGTTTCGGGGGGTAGCGCTATGCGAACGGGATGATGGGGAGGCAGCATGATCGGTACACGGCCATTCCGATTCGGGGTCATCAATGAGCAGCCGGGGAGTGCGGCGGAGTGGTTCGCGGCGGCACAGCGCACCGAAGGGCTCGGCTACGCGACCTTCCTCCTGCGCGATCATTTCGTCCCCGAGCCTTTCGGCGAGCAGTTCGCCCCCTTCCCGGCACTGCTGGCGGCGGCGCTGGCGACGACCACCCTCCGGGTCGGCACGCTCGTCTGCGACAATGACTACCGCCATCCGGTCATGCTCGCCAAGGAGGCCGCGACGCTCGATCTCCTCTCCGGCGGACGCCTGGAATTGGGGCTCGGCGCGGGGTGGCTCCGCGCCGAATACGCGGCGGCGGGGATGGGCTTCGATCCGAACGGCCTGCGTGTCGCGCGCTTCGGGGAGGCGGTGCGGATCGTCCGGGGCCTGTTCGCCGACGCGCCACTGACCTTCACCGGGGAGCATTATCGGGTGCGGGGGCTGAAGGGTTTCCCGCGTCCGGCGCAGCGACCCGGCCCACCCCTCCTGATCGGCGGCGGCAAACGCCGGATGCTGACCCTCGCCGGGCAATACGCCGACATCGTGGGGCTGCTCACCACGTCGGTGGCGAGCGGCGCGCAGGAGGACGGCCCGGAGGAGCGTCTGGCATCAGCCGTGGCCCAGAAGCTCGACTGGATCCGTGCCGGGGCGGGCGGGCGCTTCGACGCGATCGAGTTGAGCCTGATCCCGACCGTCATTTTCGACGACGACCGTGAAGGGGCGATCGAGCGCCTGATCGCCACGCGGGGCTGGCATGGTGTCACGGCGGCCGAGGTCGCGGCGATGCCCTCCGTGCTCGTCGGCACGGTCGCACAGATCGGTGACACCCTCCAGGAGCGGCGCGAGCGCTACGGCTTCTCCTATTACATCTTTGGCGACGACCAGCGCGAAGCCTGCGCGCCGCTCGTCGCCACCCTCGCGGGGCGCTGATGGGATCCGTTGCGCCGCCGCTCGCCGCGCCGAACGTCGTGGATCCGCTCGCCGATGCGCTGGCCAACGATCTGGCGGGGACGTTCGAGCGCGTGGTGCTGACGTATCAGGATCGGCTCTTCACGTTCGCGCTGCGCCTCTGCGGCGACCGGCGCGACGCGGAGGAGGTGGTGCAGGATGCCTTCATCCGCGCCTATCGGGCGCTGCTCAGCTACGACGCCGAGCGGATTCGCGCGCTCGCACTGCGCGCCTGGCTCTACCGGATCACCCTGAATCTGGCCCGGAATCGCCTGCGCGGGCGGGCCAGCACGCCGCTGCCCCTCCCGGAGGAGCATCAGGAAGAGGGGCGCGTCGCCGCGATAACACCGCTGCAAGCGCGGGAGGATCAGGGGCCGGAGCAGGTCGCCGAGCGCGCGGAACTCAGCGTCCGCCTCGTCGCCGCGCTGGACACCCTCCCGCCGCGCTACCGCACCACGATCGTGCTGCGGCATGTGGCCGGACTCTCCTACCCCGAAGTGGCGGCGGCGCTGACATTGCCGACCGGGACGGTCAAGGCACAGGTCCATCGCGGCGTGGCCCTGCTTCGCACCGCCTGGCACACGCACGATACCCTCTCGCCCGATACCAAGGAGGACGACGATGACTGAGCGACACGATCCGACACCCTTAACAGCCCGCGCGCTCCTGCGCGATCTGCATGGAGCGCGCAGACAGGAGCGCGCGCCAGGTGGCCTGCTGCCCACCGTCCTGGTCGAACTCGGCCTCGCCGATGGCTACTTCCCGTTCACGAGCGTGCTGGGGCCGCTGCTGATCGCCTATTCGCGCGTGGGGGTAACGGCGGTCTGGCGCGGCACAGACCCCGAGGCGTTCGTCGCGGCCTACGAGCAACGGCGCGGACGTTCGTTGCGCGCGCTCCCCGCCGCCCCACCGGAACTCGACGCGGCGATCGCGCGGCGGCTACGCGGCGAGCGGGCGACACTGCGCTTCGATCTCGGCGGGCTCTCCGACTTCGAGCGCGCCACGTTGGAAAAGGCGACCGAGATCCCGCGCGGCGAGATCCGCCCGTACGCCTGGATCGCGCGCGAGATCGGGCGATCCGGCGCGGTGCGCGCGGTCGGCTCGGCGCTCGGGCGTAATCCGATCCCGCTGCTGATCCCCTGCCATCGCATCGTCCGCAGCGACGGACGGGTCGGCGACTACGTTTTCGGCACGGCGGATAAAGAGACGGTCCTGCGCGCCGAAGGGGTGGCGCTCGACGCGCTCGCGGTGGAGGCGCGGGCGCGAATCCGCTACCACGCCAGCGACACGACCGGGATCTACTGCTTCCCGACCTGTCACCACGCGCGGCGGATCACCGCCCCGCACCTCGTCACCTTCCCTTCGGACGCGGCGGCACAGGCGGCGGGGTATCGCCCCTGCAAGAGTTGCCGCCCGGCGATCGCCTCCTGATCCTGCGCGCCGCCCCAGCCATCGCGGCGCGGTCTACGCCGTCGGCAGCCTTGTCACGTTCCTCATCGTCGAGGTGCTACTCTTCACCCTGCCCCTGCCCTGACGCTCACGGCGTCACATCCTATGCACCACTCTGCTACAATACCGCGTCGTTCGCGGCAGACGGCAGACGCCATCGCGTCGTTGAAGGACGCGCAAGCCGGGTGCGACCGTGTCGTTCGATGCTGCGGGGATACGCGGAAAACGATACTTTACGGCGACGGACGAACGGCGTGCTGGCGCGTCGCACCGGGCAGGGTGGAAGGAGCATCGGCGCGACGTGAGTGAACACCGGCACGCGGCGGAGCAGCCCTACCTCTCGCTCATCATCCCTGCCTACAATGAGGACAGTCGCCTCGGTGAAACCCTCCGCGTCGTCACCGCCTACCTGCACCGGCAACCCTATTCCTGGGAAGTGCTCGTTGTGGACGACGGCAGCAGCGATAGGACGCGGGCGCTCGCCGCAACCTTCGCCACCACGGCGGTCGGGGCCGCGCTGCACGTGATCGCCAATCCGCACCGGGGCAAAGCCTACGCCGTCCGCAGCGGGGTGCTCGCCGCGCACGGCAAGATCGTCGGCTTCACCGACGCCGACCTCGCCACACCGATCGAGACCCTCGCCGCCAGTATCGCCCTCTTCGCGGACGGGGCCGACGTGGTGATCGGCTCGCGCGAGGGGCGCGGCGCGATGCGGCGCGACGAGCCACTCTATCGCCACCTGATGGGGCGCGTCTTCAACGGCCTCGTGCAGATCGTGGCGCTGCCGGGGATCCAGGATACCCAGTGCGGCTTCAAGATCATGCGCGGCACGGTCGCGCGCACCCTCTTCACCGCGACCCGCCTCTACGGCGAGGATAGCCCCGCGCCGACCGGCCCGGCAGTCACCGGCTTCGATGTCGAGTTACTCTACCTCGCCCGGCGGCACGACTACCGGATCGCCGAGGTGCCGGTGAATTGGCAGTACATCGCCGAGAGCAAGGTGAGTCCGCTCCGTGATACGGTGCGGAACGTGCGCGATCTCGTCATGGTGCGCGTCAACAGCCTGCTCGGTCGTTACCAGTAACGACCGCTCGCACAGGACGATCCAAAGCCGCTACATGAGCATGACCGGAAATGAGTAGGGGCCACCTCGCCAATCGAGGTGGCCCCTGATACTCTTAGGACTTACGCAGTTGAACGTGGATTCACGCCCAAATCGCACCTTATTCGTGCTCAACTGCGTAAGTCCTAACTCTTTATAAACGTTCGATAGCAGCCCGCCATCACGGGCAACGCTTCGCCACGCCCCCGCATCATCAGCGCGCGACGACGATCTCCCGCGCGATCACACTGCCGGTCGCCGTCGATTCGCGTTGCAACTGCACCTGCGTGCCGACGGCCAGATCGCCCAGCACACCGGGTCGCCCATCGGGCAGCACGATCGCGGTATCGCGCAGGATCACCAGGCGCTCGTCGCTGTGCGCCCCGGTCACCGACACCACGATCTGTCCCGCACTCAGGTTCACCAGGCGGATCGTCGCCCCGACCGCCGCCGGGCGGGTCGGCTGCACCTGCGTCACCGAACGCCGGAACGCGGTGTTCTGATCCGCGCCGACGATGACACTGGTCGGGGCGGCGTTGAGGAGGGTCATCGTCATCGGACGCGCGGCGCTGTTACCGAGCGTGACATTCGCCGCGAACTGACTCTCAGCCCGCTGCGTAAAGGTCAGGGCCACCCCCGCAGCGCAGAGCAGCGTGGTGAGCGTGAACACGATCGCCAGCCCCGACCACGTGTGCCGCCACGGCTGCGCCAGCGCATGTCCCCCCCGGGTCACGCCGGACAGGGCGAGCTGCTGGAAGACAACATCGCGCACGCGCGGCGCGATGGTCGTCGAGGCCATGCCGCGAATACGCCCATCGATCGTCCGGTACTCCTGGACGCGCGCGAGACACTCGGGGCAAGAAAGCAGATGCGTGCTCAACAGCACGCGCTCGGCCTCGGTCAGGTCGGGGTCGTTCCAGCGCGCCAGCAATGGCGTGACCGTATGGCAGGGTGTGCGCGGGACCGTGGGCATCAGGCTACTTGCCCCCTTCTACGACCCCTGTCAGCGTCTTCTCCTCCGCTGGCACTTGCCCGTAGGCAACGCGGAAGGCTTCGCGCGCCCGGAAGAGGCGTGTTTTCACCGCGCCGGGGGTGATGTCGAGGATCTCGGCGATCTCGTTGCACGACAACCCTTCGTGGCTGTGAAGCAGCAGCGGCGCGGCATACTTCGCCGGGAGCGTCGCCAGCGCCCGGTGGACCGCTTCGGCCTCGGCGATCTCGCGATCCATATCGCCCGTCATGATCCCGTCGTTGAGCAACGGGAGCCAGCGGATCAACCGACGCCGCCGCAAGGCGCTGAACGCGGTGTTGCCGGCGATGCGGTAGAGCCACGGTGCCAGCCGCAGATCGTCATCCATCCGGGGCAGTGCCTTGTATGCTTTGAGGAAACTTTCCTGGGCGAGGTCATTGGCAAGTTCGCGATCGTGGACCAGCCCATAGATATAGTTGATGATGCGATGTTGGTAGCGCTCGAAAATCTCGGTGAACGCGGCGGCATCGCCGCGACGGGCGCGCATGACCAGCGTATCGTCCACGGTTGGCGCGGCTGCGGGGCTATGCGCCTGCCCCATCGTCTGTTCGACCATCTTTCGCGTCCCCCGTAGTGTCGGCACAATGCCTCATGAATCCTATACGCTTGGCAACCACTTTTGGTTGCAAATAGCGGGAAAGATGGTGCTTTCCCCGCTTCGCACACTCGGGCCTCCCGCTCGATTATCCGTACGCAATTGTAACGAGCGGACGGAGCGTCCATCCCGCCGCTATCCCAGGGGGGGCCACGCGGTCCTGTCCGAGCATTGCCAGAATGTCCATTGACCACCCTCGATTCCCCCCCTACAATCAGGGAATCGTGTGGGCTCGACGAGCGTTCATCAGATCAGCGGCCACACCAGCGCGACGCTTTCGCTTTTTTGTGTTACGCTGGCACACGAGTTGCGCTCCAGCGTTGCTTCAGCAGCGCGTATTGCCACCATCTTCGCGCCGCGATGTACTATGACGATAGCCCCCATCGCCCGACTCGCACCTCCCGACAAGCGAGCGATATACGGGACCGACCCGAGTGGGTACGCGCAAGAATAGGGGACCAGGGTGGGCAAATCGGTCGTTATCGGCAATGTGCGTGGGATCGCCATCAAGGTGCATCCCTCGTTCTTGTTGGTCATCCCCTGGACGATCCTCAACTGGGGCTATTTCGGCGGCAACGGCATCGGTGGCGTCTTCTTCGGCGCGATCCTGATGACTTTGCTCTTCACTTTCGTCCTCTTGCATGAGTTGGGGCACAGCTTCGCGGCGCAGTATTACGGGATCGGCGTGCGCGATATCACCCTCCTGCCGATCGGCGGGGTGGCGCGCATCGAGCAGATCCCGCTGCAACCAGGGCGCGAGATCATCATCGCGCTCGCCGGGCCAAGCGTGAACCTGGCGATCGCGGCGCTCTTCGCACCTCCGGTGGTGCTGATCGCCGCCGCCCACCAGTTCATCAACCCGCTTCAGGCCATCACCCTCCTCACCGAAGTATCACCGAGCGGCTTCATCTTCTATCTCTTCTTCGCCAACATCTCGCTCGTCCTCTTCAATCTGCTCCCGGCCTTCCCGATGGATGGCGGGCGGGTGTTGCGCGCCTTCCTCAGCTTCTTCGCCCAGCGCCTCACCGCGACGCGCGTGGCCGTGGGCGTCGGCCAAGTCTTCGCCATCGCCCTGGTGGTGCTCGGCCTGGCCGCGCAGGTACCGTCGCTGCTGATCATCGCGGTCTTCATCGTCGTCGCCGCCTTCACCGAGGGCACGGCGGTGCGCGTCGAAGACACCCTGAAGAAATTGCAGGTCGGGCAGTTCATGCTCTGGGATCGCGGCGGGGTGAACGAGAACCACCCTCTCCCTTACGCCCTGCGCGGCGGGCCGCGCGATGTCGCGGTGGTCAATAACGATGGCCGCGTCGTGGGGATGCTCTGGCGGCATGAGGTGATGCAGGCGCTCAATGGCGGCGCGATCCGCTACCGCACCGTCCGGGAGTTGATGGACGCAGAGACAACCGTCGCCGAGATGGATGATACGATCTATGATGTGCAGCAGCGCATGATCGCCACCGGACGCTGGGCGATCCCGATCGTGGAGAACGGCCAGTATCGGGGGATCTTCACCGGCGAGCGCTTCTGGTACGTCTACCGACACGTCACGCGCCGCCCCTGGCTCGACTGGCGCGCGCGCCTGTTGCGCCTGGCGGACCTGATCGGATTCCGTCGCGCTCGTTTCGGCAGCCGCTGAGCGGCAACCGCACACCAGAAGCAATGGGGCGAGCGTGGTATCGACCACGCCCGCCCCATTTCAGTTCTCGCCGATCGCCGCCCCGAGGCTGCCGCTGGTGTATGGCACGCTGAGGATACCGCGTTCGCCCGCGCCCAGATCGGCAACCTCGGTAGGGTGGAAGGGTTGTGCGATCGTCGCGATGCGCGTCTGCGCGGCGCGCGGGCGATCGGGCGGGACCAGGGTGGTGCTGACGAGGGCGAGGTTCAGCAGCGCGGCGGCGGCGTAGTTGCGGAGCGCGGTGCCGGGCCGCGAGCGGTGCCGGTGTGACATCGTAGCCTCTTTGCTGGCGCGAATCGATCTGCCGCAAGTGTAGCACGCCGCCGCGCGACCCCACCGCCCAAGATGATCCCCGTCGGCGCTGTCACCCCGCCCGATCGACGTGCGTTGTTAAGGGCGTGGAAGACGGTACCATGCGACCGGCTTCTCCTTCTCCTCTCCCTCCCCTAGCCGACCGGGCGGTGGTATGTAACCACCGCCCGGTCGGTGTTAATCCGCGCTCGTGCTACCATCCCCACGGTCATCGTGCGACCATTCGTGAGCGGAGGAGCGATGCTGACCGACCCGCGCATCAAGCAACTCGCCAGGGTGCTGACCCATTACTCGCTCGGCCTGCGCGCGGGGGATCTTTTCGTGATCCGCGCGCAGCCACTCGCCGCGCCGTTGGTCGAGGAGTGCTATCGTCAGGCACTCATCCTCGGGGCACACCCGCATGTGGACCTGCGCCTACCCGGCCTCGATGAGATCTACTATCGCACCGCCAACGAGGCGGAGTTATCCTGGATCTCGCCGATCACCCGCTACTACCTCGAACAGTTCGACGCCCAACTCTCGATCATGAGCGACAGCAATACCAAGGCGCTCTCCGGCATCGACCCCGCGCGGATGGCGCAGGCCCAGGGCGCGCGCCGCGAGCTGAGCAAGACGATGATGACACGCGATGCCGATGGCGGCCTGCGCTGGGGCGTCACCATGTACCCGACCGACGCCTACGCCCAGGATGGGGAGATGTCGACCGACGATCTGGCCGACTTCATCTTCGGAGCCTGCCTCGTCGATCGACCCGATCCGGTCGCGGCTTGGCGCGAACTCGGCACGCGGCAAGAGGCGCTGATCGCCCGACTCGCGGGCAAGCGCGAGATCCGTCTCGTCGGCCCGGACACCGAGCTGGCCTTCTCGGTCGCCGGGCGGACCTGGATCAGCGACGACGGTCACAAGAACATGCCCGGCGGCGAGATCTTCACCGGCCCGGTCGAGGATTCGGCCAACGGGACGATCCGCTACACCTACCCCGCCGTGTATGGCGGCAAGGAGGTGACCGACGTGCGCCTGCGCTTCGAGGATGGGCGGGCGGTCGAGGCGCGCGCCGGGCGGAACGACGAGTTGCTGCAATCGCTCCTCGGCATGGACGACGGCGCGCGGCGACTCGGCGAATTCGCTTTCGGCACCAATCCGGGCGTGACTCGCTTCACGCGCAATGTCCTCTTCGACGAGAAGATTTTCGGCACGGTCCACCTCGCGCTCGGCGCGGGCTACCCCTCCACCGGCAGCGGCAACCAGTCGGCGCTGCACTGGGACATGGTCTGCGACCTGCGCCAGGGCGGCGAGATTTATGTCGATGGCGCACTCTTCGCCAGGGATGGGCGGTTCGTTGACTGAGGCCACGCGGTCGCACTGGACCCGCAGCCACGGACTCGGCAACGATTACCTCGTCGTCGAGCCCGCCGCGCTGCCGCCCGGCGTGCGCCTGAACGCCGCGACCGTCCGGTTGATCTGCGATCGGCATCGTGGCGTCGGCGGCGATGGCCTCCTCGAACTCCTCGCGGCCCCGCCCGCGCCGGATCATTTCGCCGTGCGTATCTGGAACCCCGATGGCAGCGTGGCGGAGAAGAGCGGCAACGGCCTCCGCATCTGCGCCAAGTACCTGGCGGAGCACGGCCATGCGTCCGGCGACGCTTTCACGATCGTCACGCCCGGCGGCGCGGCGGCGGTCGCGGTCGCGCGCGATCCGGCGACCGGGCGTGTCGGCGAAGTCACGGTCGACATGGGCGTGCCGCGTTTCGATCCGCGCACGACGCTGGCGGTGGATGGACACGACTACACCGTCACGATCCTCGCGGTCGGCAATCCCCATTGCGTGGTGCTCGTCCCCGATGTCGCGGCGGTACCGCTCGATCTGCTCGGACCCGCGACCGAGCGGCACCCCACCTTCCCACAGCGCACCAACGTCCAGTTCGCGACGCCGCTCGATCGCGGACAGGTGTGCGCCATCGTCTGGGAGCGCGGCGCGGGCGTGACGCTCGCGTCCGGGTCGAGCGCCTGCGCGGTCGCCGCCGCCTGCCAACGCCTCGGCCATGCGGACGCCGACGTGCTGGTCAGCATGCCCGGCGGCGATCTCCGCGTGCGCCGCGGCGAGCACGACCACCTCTGGCTCACCGGCACGGTCGAGGAGATCTGCCAGGGCACCTTCAGCGCCGACCTCCTGGCCCACTTGCGGCGGCTCTCAAGGTTGGGCGACGATACCGTATACTGATGGGCGATAACGCTGTCGCAGGAACGAAACCACATTGGTATTTTCGGGGCAGAGGGCAGCGATGAGCACCATTACCACGGACCTCACGGCGGAAGCCTTCTGGCGACTGCCGGAGACAGCGAAGCGCCGCAGCCTGATCCGCGGGGAAGTAATCGAGCAGATGCCGCCGGGTGCCCGTCATGGCGTGATCGCCACCGCCTTCAGCCTGCGCCTCGGTATCTGGGCCGCGCAGCACCGAGCCGGGATTGTGGGGACCGAATCGGGCTTCATCCTCGCGCGCGACCCCGATGTGGTGCGCGGGCCGGACGTGTACTTCATCCGTGCCGGACGTTTATCGGAGGGTGTCATCCCCGAAGCGTTCTGGACTCTCGCGCCGGATCTCGTCGTCGAGATCGTCTCGCCCTCCGAGACGGCGGAAGATGTACGCGAGAAGGTACGCGACTTCCTCGCCGCCGGCACCGCCCTGATCTGGGTCGTCTATGCACGCACCCGCGAGGTGATCGCGCATACGCCGGACGGCCTCGCGCGCACGTTCCGCGAAGGCGATCGCCTGAACGATCCGGTGATCTTGCCCGGCTTCGCGCACACCGTCGCGGAGTTCTTTTCCCGACCGCGAGAGGAATCAGCGACCTCGGCGCTCCCCGAGTGCGAGGCGACAAAATCCTGAATATACGACGGGAGAGCGAGACGATGAGTGAGGCAACCATCGGGACAGGGCAGCGGATCGTGCATGGCGTCTGCCCGCACGATTGCCCCGACACCTGCGGGATGCGCGTGACCGTCGAGGATGGCCGCGCGGTGCGGATGGAAGGCGACCCGACCCACCCGATCACGCGCGGCTTCCTCTGCGTCAAGGTCAACCAGTACATCGAGCACGTCTACAGCGAGCGCCGCGTGCTGACGCCGCGCCGCCGCGTCGGCCCGAAGGGGAGCGGCGAATTCGCGGCGATCAGTTGGGAGGAGGCGCTGGACGAGATCGCCACGCGCTTCGCGGCGACCGTGGCGGAGCATGGCGCGGAGGCGATCCTCCCCTACTCCTACTCCGGCACCCTCGGCCTGCTGCACAACTACAGCATGGATTACCGTTTCTTCTATCGCCTCGGCGCGACCCTCCTCCAGCGGACGATCTGCACCGCCGCCGCCGTGGAAGGCAATAAGTACACGCTCGGCAGCTACTACGGCACCGACCCGGAGCAATTCCCGGGCGCGAAGCTGATCATCTGCTGGGGGACGAATCCGGTCACCTCCAACCCGCATCTGATGCCCTTTCTGAAGGCGGCGCAGGACAATGGCGCGACCCTGGTGGTGATCGATCCGCGCCGCACCCGCACCGCCGAGCGCGCCGACTGGCACCTTCAACCGCTGCCCGGCTCGGACGCGGCACTGGCGCTCGGGCTGATGCACGTCATCATCGCCGAGGGGTTGCACGACGAGGAGTACGTGCGCGACTACACCCTCGGTTTCGACGAGTTGCGCGAGCGCGCCGCCGAATACCCCCCGGCGCGTGTGGCCGAACTGACCGGCATCCCGGCGGAGGAGCTCGTCCGCCTCGCGCGCCTCTATGCGACCACCAAGCCGGCGGTGATCCGCCTGCAATACGGGATGCAGCGCCACTCCAATGGGGGGATGCTCGTCCGCGTCGTCACCTGCCTCCCGGCGCTGATCGGCTCCTGGCGCGACCCCTCGGGTGGGCTGCTGATAAGTACCAGCGGCGGCTTCGGCTTCAACATGCAAGCGCTCCAGCGCCCCGACCTCCTCGGCGAGCGGCGGCCGCGCAGCGTCAACATGATCGAACTCGGCGCGGCGCTGACGACGCTGAACGACCCGCCGATCAAGGCGCTGTTCGTCTACAACGCCGACCCGGTCGCCTCGGCCCCCGACACCAACGTCGTGCTCGCCGGGCTGGCGCGCGAGGATCTCTTCACCGTCGTCCACGACACCTACTGCACCGATACGGCGCGCTGGGCCGACATCATCCTCCCGGCCACATCGCAACTGGAGCAGCTCGATCTGCACAAGGCGTATGGCAACTACTACGTCCAGCTCAATACCCCGGCCATCGCCCCCCTCGGCGAGAGCAAGCCGAACACGGAGGTCTTCCGCCTCCTCGCCGCGCGGCTGGGCTTCACCGAGCCCTGCTTCGCCGATAGCGACGACGATCTGATCGAGCAGGCGCTCGACAGCACCCACCCCTGGATGGCCGGGATCACCCGCGAGCGTCTTGAGCGCGAGCGCTGGGTGAAGCTGACCCTGCCCCAGAACGCGCCGGGCGGCGGGTTCGTCCCGTTCGCGACCGGCGGCTTCGCCACGCCATCGGGCAAGGTGGAGTTCTACTCGGAGCGCCTGCGCGACCTCGGCCACGACCCGCTCCCCACCCATGTGCCGCTGGTGGAGAGCGCCGAGGTGACGCCGGAGCTGCACGCGCGCTACCCGCTGACATTGCTCACCCCGAAGGCGCACCACTTCATCAACTCGACCTTCAACGATGTGAACACGCTGACGCGCCGCGAGGGACGCCCGACGATCGAGATCAGCCCGACGGACGCCGCCGCGCGCGGGATCGCGGACGGCGCGCTGGTGCGCGTCTTCAACGATCGCGGCGAGTGTTTCCTGCACGCGCTGGTGATCGACCGCGTCCGTCCCGGCGTGGTCGCCAGCCCGGCGACGTGGTGGGCCAGCAAATTCCGGGGCGGGAACGGGATCAACGCCCTCACCCCGTCGCGCCCGGCGGACATGGGCGGCGGCGCGACCTTCTACACCAATCTGGTCCAGGTGGAATCCGCCGCGCAGGAAGGATGACGCACGCCAGCCGATGAGCCAGGGACACGAACCAGCGTGCCCGCTCGGCTTGCCGCCGGGGCGGTGATCTGCCATCATCGCCGCGCGGCGCGCTGGACGCCGCGCAGGAGGAAGGCGCGATGACGACGTTTGGCACCGGCACACCCCTCGCGGCGGAGGTCTTGGCCCGCCGGGAAACGCTCCCGCTGAAGCCCATGCCCGTGACCCTGACCGGCACGGAATTCGCGTTGGTGCCGCTCGATCTGGCGCGCGATGCGGCGATCCTGCACGCGCGCTCGAATGGCGAACCGATCGCGCTGGGCGAGCGCGTCGTCGCGGCGTATGACGCGGAGGCGCTGATCTGGCGCTTCCTCCTCGACGGGCCGTTCGCCGATCTGGCGGGGCTGGCGGAGTATCTCCAGAAGCAGATCGTCGCCCCAAATGGCCTCTGCCTCTGCGTGCGCGAGCGCGCGACCGGCACGCCGGTCGGGGTTGTCAACTACATCAATAACGTCCCCGAGCACCTGAAGATCGAGCTCGGCAGCATCTGGTACAGCCCGATCGCGCAGCGGACGAACGCCAACCTCGAAGCGACCACACTGCTCCTGCGGCACGTCTTCGCGCTCGGCTACCGGCGCGTCGAGTGGAAGTGCGACGCGCTCAATCTTCGCTCGCGCAAGGCCGCGTTGCGGATGGGTTTCCGCTTCGAGGGGATTCAGGACGCCCACTTCATCATCAAGGGACGGAACCGCGACACCGCCTGGTTCCGCATCCTCGACCACGAATGGCCGACGGTGGAAGCGCGGTTGACGGCATTGCTCGCGCGCACGTCGCCGACCGACGCGCCGACACCGCGCGCGTAAGGAGAGTATCCGATGGCCTGGTCCAATCTCGGCACCTCGACCCGCCCCCCCGTGATGGGCGCGCGCGGCATGGTCAGCGCCGCGCACCCGCTCGCCTCGCTGGCGGGGGTACGCGCCCTGGTCGCGGGGGGCAACGCGATCGACGCGGCGGTGGCTGTCGCCGCCGCGCTGAACGTCGTGGAGCCCTACATGTCCGGGCTCGGTGGCGACGGTTACATGCTCGTCCACATCGCGCGGGATAACCGCCTGCACGCCCTCGATTACGTCGGGCGTAGTGCCCACGCCGCCGAGTTGGGAGCCTATGCGAGTGTGAGCGAGCGCGAGTATGGCCCGAAGTCGGGGCTGGTGCCGGGCGCGCTCGGCGGCTGGCTCGCGGCGCATGAGCGCTTCGGCTCGCTGCCGCTCGACCAGATCTTCGCCCCGGCGATCGAGTACGCCGAGGCGGGCGTGCCGGTCACCCTCAACGGCGCGCAATTCATCGCCAGCAGCGCCGAGCGGCTGAACGAGACGGCACGCGCGACCTTCCTGCCGGGCGGCCCCCCGCCCCCCGCCGGGACGATCATCCGACAACCGGCGCTCGCCGCGACCTATCGCGAACTGGCGGCGGGGGGCGCGGCGGCGTTCTACGGCGGCGCGCTCGGCGAGCGCTTCATCGGGGCGCTGCGCCAGGAAGGCGGCATCTTAAGCGAGCACGACCTCGCCGACTTCACCCCCGAGTGGCAGGAACCGGTCGGCACGACCTATCACGGCCACACGGTGCGGACCGCACCGCCGCCGTGCAGCGGCTTCCAGTATCTGGAGACACTCAATCTGCTGGAAGGGTACGATCTGCGCGCCGCAGGCCAGGGGAGCGCCGCCGCCATCCATCTGACGGTGGAGGCGATGAAGCTGGCGATCGCCGACCGGATCGTCTACACCATGCAGCCTGACGCCCCGCTCGCCGGGCTCCTCTCCAAGGGCTATGCCGCGCGCCGCCGCGCGGAGATCGGCCCGGCTTACGTCGGGCTCGCCGAGGGGGAGCGCTACGGCGGCCCTCCCGGCCCGGAGTTCGTCCAGGCGGGCAGGCCGCTGCCGAGCGACATGGAGAACACGACGCACTTCGATGTGGTGGACGCCGAGGGGAACGCGGTGTCGGTGACGCAGAGCATCGGCGCCTTCTTCGGCTCCGGCGTGATGGTCGGGGACACCGGGATCATGCTCAACAATCTGGGCTATTGGTTCGATGGCGACCCGACGAGCCCGAACGTGATCGGCCCCCACAAGAAGATCGAGATGTGCATGGCCCCCGCCGCGCTCTACGGCCCGGACGGGCAGCTTTTCACCGTGATCGGCACGCCAGGCTCGTTCGGTATCCTCCAGACGACCGCGCAGATGATCCTGAACGTGATCGACCATCGATACTCGATCCAGGCGGCGATCGAGGCTCCACGCTTCCGCCTCTTCGCCGGGACCGAACTCCACCTCGAAGGGCGGTTCGCCGCCGAGACACGCGCCGATCTCGCCGCGCTCGGCCACGGCGTCAAGACCCTGGACGATTGGTCGTGGGCGGTCGGTGGCGGGCAAGGGATCATGCTCGACCCCGATACCGGTGCGCGTTATGGCGGGGCCGACCCGCGCCGCGATGGGGTCGCCATCGCCCAGTAGCGCACGAACGCGGCGTCACGTATACGCACGGAGGGGCAACGAGGATAACCTCGCCGCCTTTCTGCGGAACAATTGGGCGTATTTTCGCCGTCAGGCAGGGCTTTCTCGTGCTAGCGGCACGTTCCTTGCTTACATTGCGCGGGAAATTCGACCGGGTGAGCAAGGAGAACTGACATGCCCCCCAATTGATCGCAGCGCCGCGTCGTCCGAGCGTCGCCCGGTTGGGTGGTGTCCCTCATGCAACAAGACCCAGTCCTGCACACGGTCGCAGGAGAGCGATACGCCGGGGGCCAGCAGCTATCGCTGCGATGAGTGCGGCGAGATCACGCACGATCCGCTGATTCGCCTGATGGTCCTATTCCGGAACCTGGGTGTCGCCACCGAAGGATTTTAGGCGTAGAGTAGCGCTAATAATACGCGGGGGCGGGCCTGGGATTT
>JAABUU010001207.1_pt1 | contig 45741 bp, 44 predicted proteins | sample 5559301 | NCBI WGS metagenome assembly JAABUU01 (sample SAMN10711884, study PRJNA513360) | rock metagenome | isolation source: Antarctica rocks | place: Antarctica: Victoria Land, Richard Nunatak white | reverse complement strand
TGCGCTGTATGTGCGCTCCGCCGGACAGTCGCCTGGCGAGCAGTACCTGTGCTTGTTGCCAATTGACAAAGCTCCTGCGCCAAACAGCTCGCTGTCATCACAGAAGCGCCAGCGCCCTCAGCACTTGCGCCTCCTCCTCTGAAACAAGGACCTGCACCCGGTGCGCCTGTTCACAGCCCTTGGCTGCTCAGCGCAGCCTTGCATTGCCCGCCTCACGCTGAAACCGATGGCTCACCATCTCAAGAGTGGCGGGGCACTGAGGGCGCAGGCGGCCCAAAACCGTGCTGTACGTACTGTGATCATCCACACGGGCCTTTGCTGTGCGCCTGACGACCTCCGAGGCAGCATAGCACGCGCCGCGCTCCATCTCACCTTGCACTCGCATATGGCATGGCGCCACACAGCCACGCTGACATGCCTGTGCTTGCAGAATGGCACGTAGCACGCAACCGACCCCACGCGTGCGGCGTGGAGGGCTGCAACGCGCAGCTCGTCACAAAGACACACCTGGAGGCCCGCCTGTGTGCTGCGCACATCACATGCCCCGCAGTGCTTCGCGGCGGCGTGCTGCAGCGCTGGTGTGGGAACTGCCACCGCTTTCACATGCCTGGAGCATTTTCTGCCAGCGGAAGGTGCGCGCCTTGTTCGTGTTGGGGTTGCTCAGGTTACCCAGATGCACCTGTTTGTTCACAAGTTCATGCGCATGCACGGCAACGTGTTCTGGATAAATATAGCAATGTCCCGTGAAAGAAGCCTGCGTTCGCTTGCATGCACACGCCAGGGAGGTTTTGGAGCACTGAAGTCAGAAGGTTGCACTTTCTGGGTATTGCAGTCATTATATTGTTGATCATTGATGACTAGCCACAGGAAATGCAAGCACAGGCCGTTTGCAAGTGTTGCAGCGGAATGACATCGTGGCATGACTTGCAACCTTGCCTGCCCTGTTCTGAGCTTTGCACTGGACCCCGCGGCAGGTCCTGCATGGCCAGCTTGAAGGCACAACGCGAGCGCGACATGCGCATACGGCAGCCGCGCCTGGCCGGTGCGGCAGCGCAGATGACTGCACATGGCCAGGTCACCCAGGACAACACTCGGGTGTTCCAGCGCGCACGCGCCAGTGGCGACGCGGCCGTCATGCCGGCGCACTCTGCTGGGCAGCATGAAACAGCGCCCGGGCGGTCGCCCGCTGGGCGCGTGCGCAGCACCAGCGGCGCAGCAGCGAGCCGCTCGCGCAGCCGCACGGCGGCCGACAACGTGGCCGACACGTCTGGCTCATCATCTGGCTCGTCGTACGCCCCCAGCGCTGCGGACGGCGCTCCCGAGCCTGGCGGCGCTGCTGGCTTCGGCCCGCATGCAGGTGGGGCCCGCAATCTTGCTGTCATTAGTGCTGCCGGCCCTCCTCCGGGCCTCGTGGACGGAGCTCAGGCAATAGGGGGGTCTGTGCTGCCTGAGCGCGCCGGGCCTCTGCTGTGCGCATTGAAAAATACTGAGGGGCATGCAGCCAGTGGCGCGCTTTGCCTCATTTGCACGCTAGCACGCAGGTGGCATGACGGCGCGCAGCCGCGACGCGCTGCCCGTGCTCGAGGAGTGGTACGACGGACCAGTGAGCGGCGAGCGCCCATGCAACCGCCCTCGCGCATGCGGCGTGGTGGGCTGCGCTGAGCCGCTCGTCAAAACAAATCACCAGAGGTTTCACCTGTGCGCTGCGCACATCAAGTGCCCCGCGGTGCTGCGCCGCGGCGTGCCGCAGCGCTGGTGTGGGACCTGCCACAAGTTTCATGCGCTCCAGGCGTTCAGCGGCAGCCGCAGGTACGCGCCTGCCTCATGCTGGGAGCGCTGTGCTCACCCACAGACTGCCTATCCTCTGCAACGTTCTAGTCGTGTGCTCCACATAGCAAGGTGTTCACTCAGATTGAACAGAGCGCTCTGCTGCGTGCAAGGTGCACAATTTCGCATGCGCGCTCACACAAGGTTCCTGCCCAATGCGCATCAAACTCCGCGGCAGGTCCTGCGTGGCCAGCCTCAAGGCAACTTGCGAGCGCGAAAAGCGCACCCGGCGGGCGCGCCCAGCCAGTACAGCCGCGGCGGGGCCCACCGGGCACAGCCACGCTGCGCACCCAGCAGCCGCGCCCGCAGCTGGAGCTGCGCGCGCGGCAGCGCAAACGACTGTACCAGCCCGGGGCACCCAGGACGCCACTCGGGTGGTCCAGCGCGGGCGCGCCGAAGGTGTTGCGGCCGCCGCGCCGGCGCACCCTGCTGAACAGCCTGAGGCAGCGCCCCAGTCGTCAGCCGATGCGCGTGCGCACGACGCTGCCGCCGCAGCAGCTGTAGGCGCCGCGCCGGCGCGCTCTGCTGACCAGCATGAGTCAGCATCCATGTGGCTGCTGGCTGAGCGCGAGCGCAATGGCGGCGACCCGGCGGCGGGCCGCTTGCGTCCCCACGCGGCGGCCGAGGATGATCTGGGCATGTCTGATGCCTCACTCACCCCCGGCACTCTCGACAGTGCACCAGAGCCCGACGATGCTGCTGATGACGACCCGCACGCAGGTGGGGCATGCTGCCCGTCCCCGGATGTGCACTGGAGTGTTGAAGAGCTGCCAAGCCCCGACTCATTGTGTCTTCTCATTGCTGCCATGCGACTGTGGACTTCAATTCAAAGCGAGCTGTTGGGCGGGCCTCAGGTTGCGCTGGCGGCCGTGCTGCCGACGCTGAGCATGCCGCCCCAGCCACGGCAGCTCCGGCCGCCAAGGCGCGCCGCAAGGCCGACAAGCGGCGGGCGGCCGCGGGCGATGCCGCATTGCGCAACGCCTATGACAGAGGAGCGGCGTCCGGGGGCGGGCCCGGCAAGCGGCACAGGGCCGTGGCGGCCGGGGCACGCGGCGGTGACGAGGCTGTCGTCGCGCGTGCGGCGCTGGGCGCGGCTGAGGCGGAGGCACGCTTCGAAGGCGAGGCAGTCAACGAGGACGGTGATGAGGGAGACGCGCGCGCGGCACTGCGCCGGCTGGGCGTGCGCAGCGCGGACCCGCGCTTTGCAGCGGCGCTGGCGCGTGAGCGCGCGGGCTTTGCCGAGCAGGCGCGCAGCTTGGGACTTTGCGCCGTGGTCGGCTGCAGTGCAGGAGCTGCTCTCGCACGGCTCGCTGCAAGGCCGACAGAGAGTGAGCTTATCATTCACGCATGTGGGCAGCGTGGGGCATGCCGTGGTAAGCTCGGCTGACACGGCAAGCGTGCACCACAGCATGCCGCCTTGCTGATCGGGCATTTCTGCCTAGGTGGACCGAGCGCGCGCCGAGGCGCGCGCTGAGGCGGAGGCGGCAGCCGAGCAGCGCTTGGCCGCGGCGCTGCGCTCGAGCGCGCAGAGCTCGACAAGCAGGTGCAGCCCATGCTATCAGTGCAGCAGTGCGGCACTGCGGCACAGCACAGGCTTGGTCTTGCAGAGCGTGCATGCGCCAGACAGTGGTTGAGGCGGCTGCACATACTACGCCGACGTGGCAGCATGTAGAAGCGGACCTCAGCCGGTGACAAATCAATCTCGACTACCCAACGTCTTTCATGCACTCCTAATTGAGCAAACTTGCCCAGGTGGACCAAGCGCGCGCCGAGGCGTGCGCGGCGGAGGCAGCAATCGAGGAGCAACTTGCCGCAGCGCTGGCGTTCGAGCGCGCGGAGCTTGTCAAGCAGGCGCGCAGCTCGCTGTGCATGTGCGGCAACAGGCATGTCCGCTGCACTGCCCTGGCCTTTCAGTTTGTGCACTGTGTGTGCAGCAGACTGCGTGGATGCGCCTGATCTGCTCATGGAGCCTTGCTCACAGAGCAGTTGTGCCCAGGTGCACCAAGCGCGCGCTGAGGCGCGCGCCGAGGCGGAGGCAGCGGCCGAGCAGCGCATTGCCGCGGCGCTGGCGCTCGAGCGCGCGGAGCTTGTCCAGCAGGCGCGCGGCCTGTTGTGCACGCGCGGCACTTGGCCGTGCCCTTAGACAGCTTTGCAGAGATCATTCCGCGACAGGCTGGAGTTGCATGGCTGCACATGTGACAGCACAGGGACCTGATGGTACACGTGGGCCGCAGTAGAGATATGCAATCACTGAGCCTGTTCTTAACAACTTGTGTGTGTGGAGAGTATGGCACCAATACAATTTAGCGAATGTCTGGGTCACAGCCTGGTCTGCTGATAAATCACGCTGTGCACCAGAATGCCTCAAATGCCGCCGACTCGGAATGGGTACCATACCCACCACAAGCTCATTCATCCGTGAAACAGGCTGGATGACTGTAAACATAAAGACTGCGCGTGCATGAATGCAGGCGCTTATCTCACTCATATACGCATGCTGTGCTGAACGAGGCAGTGTGCCTATGTGTTCCTCGCACGCACCGAGGCGCTCGATAAGGTGGAGGCAGCAGCCGAGCAGCGCTTTGCCGCGGCGCTGGCGCGCGAGCGCGCGCAGCTCGCCAAGCAGGCGCGCGGCCTGTCGTGCATGCGCGGCAGATTGCTGCAACGCCCGAGCCTGGTTCTGCAGCGATTGAATGCAACAGACCGTGAGCGAGACGGCTGCACATGCTCTGCGCGTGGCAGCATGGGGAATGCGCTGGTGGAGCTCACCTAAACGCAAGCTTGTCTCTCCATGAATGTGGCCTTGCTCTGCTTATCAAGCAGTACCCTCTGGCCAGGTGCACCAAGCGCACGCAGAGGCGCGCGCCGAGGTGGAGGCGGCAGCCAAGCAGCGGCTGGCCGCGCTGGACCAGGCGCGCCGCGAGGAGAGGGAGGCCGCCGCGCGCGCCGCCCTGGCGCTGGGCATCCGGCGGGTGGGCGCACGCCCTGCCCCCGACACAGGGGCCCGCACTGCACAGTGGGCGGGGCAGCAAGCGGTCCTGGCATAGTCTCCTGGCGCGGCCGTGTGTGCCGCAGGCTACTGACAAGGGAACAGCCCACCACAGACATGGCTGAAACAATCTCGAAGCGTGTTGCAGCTGAGGACATGTATTATGCCAGGGCATGGACATCGCATGTTTTTGCTTTGCAGGAATGCAGTAATGCTGCCTGTGCCTGCGCCAGGGCACAGATGCTGCGTTCAAGGAGCGCGACGCGCGGCTGCTCGCTGAGCCGGAGGCTCAGGCGCGCGGCGCCGCGGCTGTGCGCACTGAGGCCGACAGGGCCGCGCCCAATGCGGACGCCCTGCTGGTGTCGGCGGCGCAGCCGGGCGTGCAGCGGGGGGCCTGGGCAGCGCCCACCGCGCCGGCGCGCTCCGCTGGACGCCACGGGGCGGCGCCCGTGTGGGTGCCCACCGAGCGCGGGCTCAGCGCCAGCGGCGCGGCGGCCGCGCCCCTCGCCGGTGCTGGGCGCACAGGGGTGCCAGCATACGGCCAGCGCGGCGCGCGCGTCTGGGAGACAGGCCCTGCAGACACCTCGTCCGGCGCTCCTGGGCGCACATCGACCCCCGCGCCGCCGCCGCTCTATGGCCGTGTGGGCGCGATGCGGCCAAGGATATAGGCTCAGGGCAAACCTGCCGCAGCGAGCACAGGCGGCAAGGCCGAGCGGCTGACGGCGGGGGCAGGCTCGGCGGCAGCCGCAGCTGTCTAAGCGCGTGTGAGGCCGGCTGGGTGGCGGCGGCCGCGATCGCGCGCGCGCCGAGCAGGCTGTGTGTCGGCAAGCAGGGGCGGATGCGGCTGCCTCGCAGCTTGCTGCGGCATGCGCGCGCGCCGTGACGGGCTGCAGCAGCCGCGCCCAGCTTCCCCGCGTTGAGCGCTGGTGGCCTGCCCCTGCGCTGCAAGCGGGCCGGCAACCTGGTCTCAGTCAGCGTGGTGATGCGGGCGCCGACGGCGCTCGCGCAAGTGCGCTCTGCGGAGCGCGGGCGCGGCGGCCCGTGCGTCGCCATGCGGGGCTGCAGCAGCTTGCGTGCGCCTGTAAGCCGTAGCGGTTGCGGGCAGCTGCATGCTGGGCCAGATCTGGCCTGCGCGGCTCAGCCAAGCGTCACCCGGAGGCAGGGTTGGCATGAATCTGGCATGAATCAACCATGCGTTTACCTGTGGGTCTTGTATCAGCAAAAGTCATGTATTCGATGGCATATATCAGCGAGCTCTTGCCAGCCGGAGATTTGCAGGCAAAATCTTTCAACCCCTGTGCTCAAGCGCCTTGAACACAGGGGTTGTCCAAGCGCTGGCCACCTGCTCGATGCATGTAGACGTGCGAGCGCCACAAGTCGACCGCATATAATACGTTCTTACACTGTTTCAGGCATGCTTGCCAGGACTGAGGCGCTGCAAAGGGTGAGAGTGCGGCGGGGCGACCACGGGAAGATGCCCGGCGCGCCGGAGGCGATGCGCGCCCGGCAGCTCCAGAACGAGCTGCCTTGTCAACGCACGCTCACTGGGCGGCATGCTCGCCCCCGACGCCCACAGCGGCCGGGCCGCCGCTGCCGCATCGCGTGCCAGGGACCTCCCCTGCGCCGCTCCGCCCCGCGCGCACGCCGCCCTCCCGCATGTGCGCCAGGCTGCTGCGGCCGGCTTCAGGCGGGCCCATGCCTGTTTTGCCGCCCAACAGCTACGCGTGCTGCCCTACCCTATTCCCTATGCAGACGGACCAGGCTGTCCACGTCCTCCGACGACAAGATTGACAGGCTTGACGGGGCGGGCGCGGGCGCGCCCCGGGCGCCTGCCGCGCCGCTGGCTTTTAGCGCGCCGGGCCGTCGCCGCGCCGCGCCGCACTCATGCCCGCTGGACATACACCCCACTCCATCCTCTGTCTCCGCGTCGCTGTGCCTCAGCTGCGCGCGCTGCGCCGGGCCACCCTCCGCTGCGCCGCTCAGCGCGCCTGCAGGCTTCGCGTCCGGCACGTCTGCGCTTGCATCGAACGGCGAGCGCGGCGCGCCCGCCAGGCGCCCGGCCGAGGTGCGCGCAGGCCGCAGCATGTCCGCGCTCCAGTCCGCGCTTGTCGGCAGGCAGGCGGCAGCGGCGTCGGCGGAGGCGCTGCGCCTGTGCTGGGGCGGGCCACCGTTCGGCCACCCCGCGCCATTCCGCCGCTCCCGCGCCTCGCGCGGGCTAGCAGGCGCCGGCGTGTTGCCGCATGGGGGCCCGCGGTGCAGCCGATCACTCTGTATACCCCCCGCGCCCGCCGACGCAAACGGGCTCGCGGGTGACTGCACGGTTGGGCAACTGGTCGCCGAACCTGCAGCCTCAAACGGGCCTGCGCCGGCATCCGGCCCTTCCCCCGAGCCGCCCGCGTGCGTGGGCTGGGGCGGGGCGGCAGCGTGCGCCAGCGCGGCATCAGCTGCGGCCGGGCTCACGGTCGCGCGCGTATCGGCTGCGAGCGCGCGCTTTAGCGGCTCCCCCGGGGCCCCACGCTCGCGTTCAGCAGAGAGGGCGCTTGCAAGCGGCCGTGCAGCACCGGCCTGCGGCAGCGGCGGCGGCGGCGCCTCCATGGCGTCGTCCCGCGAGAAGGACGCGCCGCGGCGCGGCCGCCACACCGCGCCGCGCGCCGGCTCGCGGCTGCCCGGCTGCGCGTCCGCGTCCGAGAGCGGCGTCGCCGTGGAGACAGGCGTCGGCGGCGCCGCGATCGCGGCGGCGGGCTGCTCCGGCTCAGCGGCCAGGCGCAGGCCGCTGCCCAGGCGCCCGCTGCCCGCGCGGCCGCCGCCTGCGCGGCCGCTGCCTGGCGAGCTGAACCCTGACCCTGAGCGCACGGGGTCGCCTGACGGGCGCACCGCCGTGAAGCCAGTGTTGCGCCGCGCCGGCCTCGGCGCGGCCGCGGGCACGGCGTCCGCGCTGGCAAAGGGCGACGGCGGCGGCTTCGGCGGCGCCAGGCGGCCGCTGGAGTGCAGGCTGACGCTCTGCGATGCGCCCCCGTCCGCCGACATGGACGCGCGCAAGGCCGCGGACCTGCCGGCCCGCCCCATATTCACGCAAGGGCCTGGCAGCAGTGCAGCGCGGGTCCGCGTGCAACAAGGTCGCAACATGGTTTGGGCATGCAGGGTAAGGTCGAGATTTGAGCTCGTGCCCCGCAGCTTTTCAGGCCAGCAGCGCAGCAGCATGCTCTGCGCCGGGTCGCGCGCCGGCGGTCAGGCAGGCGCAGGTGCGGCGCCGCCCGGGCCGGCGAGCCGCAGCGCGCGTCGTCGCCATCCCAGTCGGCTGGGTCCGCGCTCGCACCCGACACCGAGCGGCCAAGCCCGGCGCCCGAGGCGGCGCGCGGCCGCGGTGCGGCCGCCGAGCCGGCCAGGCTGGGCGCCGCGCCGGCCTGGCTGCCGTCCTCCTGCTCCTCCAGGCCCTCGGAGATGGCCGAGAAGCCCGACGGGTGGCCGCCCAGCAGCGCGCCGGGGCGCGCTGGCGATGGCGCGGAGGATCGCGGCGGCAGCGCATGGAAGGCTGCCTGCGCATAGGACAAGCCGGCCGGCGGCGGCGCGAGCTCTGGCGCGGCAGCCCCGGCCTCGCCCGCGGCTCGCGCGGGGTGAGGCGCCGGGCCGCCGGACGCTCCCGCTTCCGGGAGTCCGCCGCGCCCGCGCCCGCGCCCGCGCCCGCCCGCGCTCAGGCCCTGGGACAGCGTTGCCGTCAGGCCGGTCAGGCCGCGCCCCAGCGCGCGCAGCACGGCGCCGGAGCCGCCGGCCGGCTGCAGGCGCGGCGCGGCGGATGCGCGCCGCGCCGGCGGCGCGCGCTCGCCGCCGCCGCCGCCGCCGCCGCCGCCGCCGCCGCCGCCGCCGTACGGGTCGCCGGCGCCCATCGGCTGCGCGCTCCGGAGCGAGTGCAGCGAGCGGAAGCGCGCCTGCAGCGCGCCGCCCGCGCCCGACGCGCGGCCGGCCAGGCCGGGCGTTGCGCCGGGCTCCGCGGCTGCGCCGCCGCCGGCGGCCTCGCCCGCCGCCTGCATGCACATGCGGCCCAGCGCGCCCAGCAGCTGCGCGCGCACCGCGCCGCGTTGCGCCCCGAGGCCAAGGCAGCGGCCTGCGTGCATGCGCCGCCCCGCGAGCGCGGCCCGGCGCTGGACGGCGGCGCCCGCGGGGCCGGGCGGCGGGCGCCACCTGCTGCAGCTCGGCGTGGCCCATGTCGGCGTGGACGGGCGGCAGGTCCACTGCGCCCGCGTCGCTGTCTGCCTCCCAGTCGGCCTCGTCGCCCGCCGCGCCCACGCCCGCCGGCCGCGGCGGCTCCGCCATCTCGTGGAACCTGGGCGGCGCCGGGCCGCGCCTCGGATTGCTCGGCGCCCAGACGGGTGATACAAGAGGGCGCTGCGGAACAGGGCTTGCCCGCCGCCCTGCCGCTGCGGGCACCGGCGTCGGGCGGGGCGGGGCGGCCGGCGCGCGGGGCCGGCCGGCGCGCAGCGGCTACATTGCAGCTACCCTGCCCTGCCCTACCTGAACCCTATGCGATGAACGCTGGTGGGCAGGGCCGGCTGGCGCGCGCCTGCGGAAGTCGATGGACAGCCGCGTGGCGGCGCAGCCGGCTGGTGCGCGCCGCTTCACAAGCACCTCCTCGAAGCAGCGGCCCCAGAGAACGTCAGCCGCGCGGTACACCATGCGCGCGTACAGCGTCTGCAGCGTCTGCGCGCGCGGCGGCGCGTGCAGCTCAGCACGCAGCTATCATGCGTCTTGGCTGGGCATTCTCAGGGGCTCCTTCTGATGTGGGCGGGTTGTACTGCAACCCAAGGGACTGCCTCCGATGCGCGCTCGCCAGCACGCTGCAGCCCAGACGCAGCAGGGCGCCCTGTCGCCAGGCCCGGGCCTCAGCAGAGCCACCGGCGCTCACGGTGGGGCCGCGCCTGGTCGTCGGTGGCGACCACGGTCAGCGCCAGCAGGCCCCGCTCGCGCGCCAGGTCCGCGCGCGACTTGCCCCACAGCGGCGACGCGCGCGTCACGGCGTGGCAGATGTAGAACACGGGCTTGAGCGCGGCCGAGTCGGCGACCTCCAGGCGCTCCTCCTGCGCGCGTGTGTCAGGGTTAGGGTATTAATGTATCCCTGGGACCTATCCCTTGCTGCCGCGGCGCGCCGGCCCGGCGGCGTGCTGCGCGCACGTGCTGGCTGGCAGCCCTGGCGACGCGCGCCCGCCTGCGCCGTGCGTGGCGCTCCCGCGCGCGCCGGCGCACAGCTCCACCTGTGGCATGCTGCGGACAGGCCGGAGCGGGCTGCGGCGCAGGCCCGCCTCAGCAATGGCGCAGGCCCGCCTCGCCGAGCCTCGCGGGAGGAACAGGGGCGGCGGGGCGGGTGCGGGCGCGCGCCGCCCACAGGCGCTCGCCCTCGCCGGTCGCCGTGGGGAACAGGTAGGCGAGGCGGATCTCCGGGTTGTACAGGAAGTTGCCGCGCGCATTGCCGATGCGGCACGTCAGCACCCAGCGGCCGTCGCGCCGCGACATCACCATCACCTGCGCGCGGCGGCGCGCTCGGCACCCCGCGCGTGGGCCGCCGCCGCTGCCGAAGGCGCGCACGCGGCCTTGCAAGCGCAGCGACCGCGAAGGCGGCCGCGCGAGGGGCGGCCGCGCCGGGGGTGGCCGCACGGCTGTGCGTCCCAGGGCGCGCGCCTTGCTGAACACGAGCTTGGCGGAGGGGACCGAGGCCTTGGTCACGACCACGCCGAGCAGCAGCGCGCTCAGCAGCAGGCCCACAAACTGCTCCGCCGTCGACAGCATGTAGCCACTGCGCGTCTGCGGCGTCTGCGGCGCGCGCACCCATGTCAAAGTTACCGCGGCCGCGGTGAGCGCCACCAAATAAACGGCGATGCAGCCGGACTGCTCGCTTAGTCCCCACCTCCCCTGCCTGCACAGTCTGATGTTGGCTCCAATAGGAAAAGGAACAGCCACCCCACTGAGAGCTGGGCGGTAACCATGGCGTGGCGCACCCAGCTGCCGTAGCCGGTCGTGACCAGGTTGATGACGGAGTACCAGAGGCACACCTGCGCGGCAGCACAGGCGCCATGCAGGCTCCCGCGCATGCTGCGCCGGAGAGCCGCGGGCGGCGTGGCGTGGGGGCCCAGGCGCGCTGGCAGCCCGGCAGGCGCGTTGGCCGCCCGATGCAACGCATGGACGCACGCAAGGGACAGCTGCTTTTTCACAGTGGGGGAGCTGGGCAGCTGCAGACCGGCCGCGACCCGTCACCAGCTGCGGGCAGTGGCCGGGGTGCACGGCGAAGGCCGTCAGCGGCGCGCGCGCCTCGGCGAGGGACATGCCAGCCGGCTTGTCGCCCGCCAGCATGTCAGGGGACGCCCAGTGCAGCGCCCAGAAGGCCGCCGCGAACGCGGCCGACGCGGCTACATACACCGACACCACAAAGCACAGCAGCTGCCACCTGCGGGCGCGCCGGCGCTCCGGCTTAGGCTCGCGTGCGTGCGCTCTGGGTGCTGCGTGGGGCGGCGGCCAGGGCGGCCGCTGCTGATGCGTGCAGGCTGGGAACGCACAGGGGCCTGTGTGTGCAGTCGCACGCGCGTGGCGGCGGAGAGCCAGAGGGCCGGCGAGCGGGACAGCGGGGCCGGGCACACGTGCGCAGGGAGAGGAGGCGTGAGGGAGGGGGCCCGCGCCAGGTCATGTCCACGCACATGAAGGAGAAGTCGTCGGCCAGCGTGCGGCGCACGCCGTCCGCCTGCCAGCGCTGCGGCACATACTCCTGCGCCGGCGAGCAGCGCCCCCCGCTCGCCACGCTCCCTCACAGGGCCTCCAGGCCGCACTAGGCTCGCGTCCCTGCTCGACCTCGAGCCCCGCTGCCGCGCCGCGCATTGGCCAGCGCGGTGCAGGGAGCAAACTTTTGGACCTCTGCGGCTGCTGGGCCGGCACCTCGGTGGTGGTGGACGCAAGGCGCTTGAGGCAGAAGCGGCCCTGCTCAGGCGCGCGCTGCTCCAGCCACTCCAGGGAGCTGAGACTCTGCAGCACGTGCCGGGGTCCGCCCGCGCCGCCACGCGCCCCGGCGTGAGGCGGTTCGGACATGCGGGGCACAGCTGCAGCCTGTGGGGCCTGCCCCCCGGCGGATTAAGCTACGTCACGCGCCCCGCAGCGCTCAGGCACACGCGGGTTGCCGCTGAGCACCGCGCTTTGCTCACGCCCTCAGCATTGCACCGTGCTTGACAACATACAGTCAAGGCGCTGTCAAGTGCCACCCAGGCCCTTGGCGGGTTCTGACTCACAGGCCGAGAGAGGTCGCGTGTGACCACCGCCAAGGAAGCACTGCTGGGCCAACACACCAGGCGGAACGGTCACATGGCGGCAAAGTGGGCCCAGCACGAGGTGCGGTTGTCGGACGCAGCAGGCCGCTTGTTTTTGCACTGCGCCGCTGCTGACAGCGGCCGCTGCGCAGGTGAAGCTCGGCGCCAAGCGGCGCGGCTGCCACCTGGTGACCAACGAGGTGCGCGCAGGCTGGCCGCTTCACACGTGAGACACATATGCGCAGGCAGGGCCGGCCTGCCGCTGTCACGGGTTGCACACGCGACGCAGGTGCTCAAGGCGGTCGGCGGCTCGCTGTCAGACTTTCGCGTCGGCCTGTGCAACGTCTTCTGTGCGCCCCGCGCCGCTCCGGCCCGGCACTGCCTCTGTGTGGTGGCTGCCTGACCTCGCCGCTCACCCTGGCGTGCGCGGCGCAGTGCAGCACACGTCCGCGTCGCTGTGCGGTCCCGCGCGGCTGCCTGGCCTGCAGCTGCAGTGGATGCGCGCGAGGCGTCCCTGAGCTTGCACCGCTGGGCCTGCCTGGCACAGGACGATCAACGAGAACTGCGACCCAGACGTACGGACCGACATGGAGACCTGGCTCAACCGCTCGGTGCCGGAGGGGAGGCAGGCGCCCTGGGTGCACACCGCGGAGGGCCCCGACGACATGCCAGGTGCGCTCTGCGGTCGCTGTGCGCTGCTGCAGCGCGCCCCAGGCGACGACTCAGCACGCCGCGCGCCGCACGCAGCGCACGTCAAGGCGTCCACTTTTGGCTGCTCGCTGAGCATCCCCATCACAGACGGCAAGCTCAACCTCGGCACCTGGCAGGCGCGGGGGCGTGATGCGGCTTGTGCAAGCAGTCGCACGCCGCCGTAGCGCGCTCTGCGCACGGCAAGCAGCCCGCTGCGGCGCGCAGGGCATCTGGCTGTGCGAACACCGGGACAGCGGCGGGGGCAGGCGGCTGGTGGTGACGCTGCAGGGGACTGGGAAGTAGCGATGCTGGGCGTTTACAGGACACTGCGTCTGTCAATGTTTACCATGCGCGAGAGCTCAAGCGCAACCCCTAGCTATCAGGCCCTGTACACACCCCTGTAACAAGGCGCCGTATCTAAACACTGATAGAGCCGCAGCTGGTCACCCTCCGCCTAGCGATGGACGTGCTCAGGGGGCGCCCTTGGCTGTTGGGTGCCTGACCAACCGCGCCTGCACGCACGGCATGCTTGTATCAGCCAGGCCAGACAATTGCCCTGAAGCGCAGTGGAACGCGTGTAAGAGCGCAGGCGCGGGGGGGCCAAGGCTGCACGACGCGTACCTGCTTGGCAAAGTTGTCCTTCAAATCCAGGCGCGCGAGCGTAACGGCGTACATGTCAAAGTCGTGCCGCCGCATGTACTGCAGCAGCGCCCTTCGCCGGGTGAGCATAGCCTCCAGTCCCCTGCGCATGCGAGTGCACCGTCAAGGATGGGCATGCTCCCCCTCGCGGCCCGACCCGGGTGACCCACTACGCGCCTGCCAACCCTGCTCAATTGCTGAGGAGCCTGCCACCCCGTCGATGCCATGGCTCCATGTTGCAGCTGCTCGGCCGCGCTTTCAAAAAGGCACGACATTGTCACTGGTGTAGTCTTGGCAATGTGACATTTTGCATGCGCCTTACGCTGTAGCACCCGGTCTTGAGCTGTCATTCCTGCTGCCTACTGGTACAGGGCGTGTGCCAATCCAGGCAAGGACAGCACAGCTTAAGGAGCGACAGGCTACAAGACAAGCCCCCCCCCTAAATGACACCTGTCATGGGTTCAGCACCGAGACTGCCACCCGCCAGTACAGGGCAAACCCCAGGCGCGGAGGCGCCAGCCAGCAGCGGGGGCTGTGCGCGCACCTCCGCGCGCTGAAGTCTTTGCGGTTGCTGCGCATGTGCTCCGCCAGCGCCAGGATCTTCTGCGTCACCCGCACAACTGCGCGCAGCGCAGCGGTATGGCTGTGACGAGCGAACAGAAGTGCAACAAGCCCTGAAGCTGATTGAGCAGGCACCTCCGAGGTCTCACGTCCCTAAGCGCAAAGTTCTATGTGCGACACGGAGCCGCAACCAGGCCCCGCCCTCGGTCGCGCCTGCCAGCTGGGCCTGCCTGTCTGAAGCAGAAACCAAGCAAACACTTGGAGGACTGCCAGACGTACGAGGAGCCCCTCTGCCCACAAGCACATAGTGTGACATGTGCTGGAGCGCGGACGAGAAGAGCTGTGGGTGGCTCTGCGCACCCTGGACCTCTGAGCTGCCTGTGTCGCCCTCGAAGCGCTCAAAGGGGGCCGCCGCGTTGCGCATCTCCACGCGCAGCCGGTCCTTGCCGGACAGGAGCTCCTCGCCCAGGAACTGGCGCGCGCGCACACCGCTCAGACGGGCGCAAGCACGCACAGGCGCACCGCCGCAGTCGCGGCAGCGCCGCGGGCGCGGATGAGCGCGCAAATGTGTGACGGGCCGCAGCGCACCTTCTCGACCAAGTCAGGCTTGGGCGCGCCGACGGGCGCTGCGACCACCGGCGCAGCAGACTCAGCAGAGTGCGAACGGCGCCGCCCGCCACGGCAGGCTGCTCCGTGTGCCTGGCAGCCAGGCCTGCTCTACGCAGCGCAGAGAGCTCGGCCACACGCACCGTCCTCGTAGCGGACCGTGTGGTCCGGCCCGCGCCGGAAGCGGCCCAGCGCCGCCGACGCCGTGAACTCGCGCACGTGCCCGGCCGGGCCGGCCGCCAGGCCGCTGGCGAGGCGCGCTCGCAGCGCCAGCGCGGCCTCCCGCGCCGCGGCCATCGCCCCTTGCGAGACTAGCAAGGGATGGGCGGTACTGCCACGCAAGAGCGCGTTCCTTGCTCGAGCGCTTGCAGCTGGCAGGCTGCTCCCCGCAAGCCTGAAACACGGCCCTGCGGTGGGCTGGAGCAGGACGGCCTGTTCGGACGCGGAGAGTCACCTGCTTGAAAGGCCACAGCCTGGATCCAGCCACCAGTCAGTCATCCAGTTGAAAGTAGAACCTAGGGCACATGCTTCATCATGCGGAGGGCCGTGTCAGCAGACTGCATTGAGAGGTGTGTCCATAGTCCAAAGCGTTGTGCCCACTTGAGCCCTGCTGGGAACAAGCACCATGGCCCAGACCAACGCCTCTGAGCTCTCCATGCTGCTCACTATTCTGGCTCTGAGTGCTACCAGCAAACTTTTCCTGGTGGGCCTGCCCATGGTGGTGGCGTTTGACATGCTGGAAGAGATCTTCAACGTCTGAGCCCGCTAGGTGGGCACTGCCGGCTCACGTTACCGCCTGGTCGCCCTGTGACCCACGCGAGCTAGCCGGGACCAGGCCTCTGCTTTATGGCTCAAGCGCGTGGGCGCGGTTGTGCGATCGTTCACAGCAGTCTCCGGCACGCAGGCTGGCTTGGCGAGACGCGATGGCCGAGCCGGGCAGCGGTTCCGTTTGGAACTTCAAGTCCCAAGACGCTCCAACGTGTTCCTGGCGGTCGGCCACCGCCTCCGCTTCTACACAGCTCCCGCTGCAGGTGCGCCTCGCGCCGGGCCGGCGCCGCGCCCGCTGCGCGGCGGCTTGTCTGGAAGGATCTTGGACTATATAGGGCGGTGCGGACCGATGCGCCTGAGCCGCAGAGCGCTGGCGAGGCCCTGCTGGGTTGTAGCGGGGCGCTGTGGCTGGCCTCACGTGGTGGGGGACGCAAGCCTGGTGTAAGGTTGCGCCTAGGCACGTTTGGAGATATTACCGCCAAGCGGGCGGCGCGTTTGGCCATCTCTGACTCTTGCGCTTGCGCGTGCGTCCAGGCGTGTCCCGTACCAGCAAGGCCGAGGCTGCCACGGCGGCGCGTGCAATCCGCACTGCGCAACGCGCTGAGTCGCAGCTGCTATCCAGCATCGCCGACCCTAGCCGTCGCGTGACTTCCGCCGCACGCCTATCGCTGTCCCGCAGTCGAAGGCTCCTCTTAGTATAAAAACGAGTACCCCGCCGCGTGTGGGTGTGCGCGCGGCGCCGGGCCTCTCATGTGAGCCCCGCCGGCCCCGGCCCCGGCCGCTGCCCGCACGCGCCCCGCACGGGGCGCCCGCCGCAGACGGACGCGCCCACGCGCAGGCCATCCTCCGACTGTCACTGGGCCGCAGCCAGCACCCGCCGATGGCAGGGGGCGATTTTGGCGGCCTGTTCCCACGGAGCGGGCGAGCGTGCCTGCTCACCGTGCCAGCAGGGGCGCTCGCGCGTTGGATGTGCGGCGTTGCACAGTCCTGTTGTACATGTGTTATGGCGTTGTTTTAGTTATCAGTATTTGCCGTGCTTTTGGTAGGTCAGTAGCCCTGTCTGGGGCAGCTATGTGTCACGGTATTGATGCGCGGCCTGGGGCGCGCGTGCGCTGAAGGGCGCATTTTGGCAACACTGCGGTTTGTGCGCGTTAGGTAGCATACCTATTTTATTTTGGTTCAGCACTGTTTTCGTGCAGCAGCGCATGCCCGTTGAGGCAGCTGCCTCTTGCAACGCCGCGCTGTGATTGCACACCATTTTATGAAAGTCTGCGTTGACACCGCGACTCGTGCAAGCAGCCTCTGACCATTTGTCACAGCACCTGGGCCAATGCGCTCCACAGCATATCAGTGGAGCGCCCATTGGAGCGCCTTGGCCCAGCGCACACATGCGCACCAACCACCTCTGCCCAGCTGCTGCCTCCCTTGTTCGCGCGAGCCGGCAGCACAGCGTGTGTTGGGCATCAGTTCTAGCTCAAAGCGCTGGCCCCTCACTGTTCTAGCAGTATGCCTCTAGCTACCTACAGCTTTGTCGTGGGAAACGCCCACAAGAATGAGAACTCCGCGAGCAGGCGGGTCGCGTCCAATACCTTGTGGCAGGCGCCGACTCCAAGGCCTGCATGCTAGCCATGCGCTGGCCGCGCGCTAGGGCGCGTGGCAGCAAGAAGAGTGCGAGCCGCATGCGTCGCCAGCCGCTGAGGGCAGGCACAGCATGGCCGCATCGCGCGCAACAACAAACTGGGGGCCGGACAAGACAGGCGCAGCGCGAGGCAACAAAGTGCCGCCCTGCTACTAGTGCGGAACCACAGCACAGATGACAGAGACGGCGCACGCCGCGCGCGACTATGCGCGCGCAGCACACCAGGCGCTGGTGGCGCCCATGCTCGGGCCGCCACTGGGTACAATTCTATAGGGCGCGGGGGCCTGCGGCGCGGCCCGCTGCAGCAGCGCGCGCATGCATGCGGGGGCGCCTCAGAAGCGGCGCGCGCTGCGGGGCCTGGCCAAGCAGGCGCCGGGCCGTAACCGCCGCACTCCCCGCTGCCCCTTTCTGTACAGAACAAGTATGTACCAGGAAACCTGTACTGGGGGTCGCGTGCACATGTATACATATGTACAGCCTGCGCGACAGCGCGCGCATGCATATGAAGCACGTGTGCGCCCGCCCGGAGCAGCCAAATCTGGCGTCGCAAGGCACGCCCGCCGCAGGGGCCACCCAGGCTGTCAAGGAGGTCCAATCAGCGCGGGCTGCGGTGCAGCAGGGTGAGGCAGTCGCCCGCGCTCGGCGCAGGCGGCAGTCACCAATGCGCTGCGCAGCCTGCAGCCGCACGGCGCGCGCATCACATGCATGCTGTGACGGGTACGGGCAGCAGCGCCACGATCGCCGCGCTCGGCGTCACGGGCGGGGCAGCGGTTTCGCGCGCGGGCGCGGGCGCCCATACAAAGTGCGCGCCATGTGCCAGCGCGCCAACCAGCCGCACGCGCTCGCCGTCCGGGTCCGCAGCGCAGCCAACCGGCGCGCTCTGGCGCGCAGCGGCGCCGGCCGGCGTCGCTGCCTCGGCCGCCGCGCGCTCGTCGTCGGGGGAGCGCTGCGCCGGGCGCTCGGCCGCGGGCGCGCCGGGCGGCGCCGGCGGCGCCGCGGCGCCGCCCGGCGCCTGCGCGGGCGCCTCCGGGATGCTCCACAGCGCGCTGGAGCACGCGGCCAGCCGCGGCGGGGAGCAGCGGGCGCCACGAGCCGGCTGGAGGCAGGGCGGCGGCGGCGGCTTGACAGGGAGGCCGTCCAGGGAGGGCGCGCGCAGCGGGGGGTGCTTGCCCTCCAGCAGCCCCTTCTCCTCGTCCTCGCCTGCGTGCGCACTCTGCGTCGGCAAGAGCGAGGGCCGCCTTTGCTGGAGAGGCGCTGCGTCTGAGGGGCGGCGAGAGGCCAGGCAGCCGGGCAAGCAGGGCCAGCTGCGCTGTGGCATCGGGCGCACCGCCTGCCAGCAGTACAACACCTGCAGCCTCCTGCGCTTGCTGGGTTGTAAACGACGGGGTGAGTCAGAGCTGGCCTGGCACATGGTGGAGCCCTGGCGCTGCAGCTTGAAGCAGCGGCAGGCAGCGGCGAGCATGCCGCACGACAGGGTGCCGCGCCGGGCGCGCACCGAGCAGCAGCGGGTTGGTGAGGGAGGCGTCGCAGACCGCGCGCGCGGCCTCGACCTCGCCCGGCGAGATGGACAGTGCCAACGCGAGCGCGCCCAGCAGCATCGCCGCGCACAGCAGGAAGGGCGCCCCTGCGCCACTCGCGCCGCGGGCTCAGCCGCCTGGCGGTGCCAGAGTTGCTTTTGTTGCTTTCGTGGTCGGCGGTGACATAATTAAAAAAATGCGGCACATGCGAGCCAGCGCAGGGCAGCGGCTGGTACGCACGGCCGCTGGCCGTCCCCAGCGCGCCGCGCCGGGGCGCGCGGCGGTATACCTACCCTATACCCGGGCGGCGCGCGCGCCTGGGAAGTAGGGCAGCGGCGAGTCGGAGCGCGTGCAGGCGGAGAACAGCGCCGCGAAGATAAGCGGCCCGATGCCCTGCGCGAGCGCCTTGGCGCCGTACAGCGCGCCCTGGATCGTGCCCTGCGCGCCGGGCGCGGAGGCCGTCGCGCGTGGCCTCTCCGCAGCGAGCGCGCTCACCGCTCGTCATGTGCTTGCGGTGTGCAGACGCGCCGTGCCGCGCCCCTACCCTTACCGTCTATGAGTCTTCAGCACGAGCTGGCACGTCGCGCTGGGCGCCTCTACATCGGGGGACGGCGGGAACCCTGGGCGCCTTTACACCGGGGGACGCCGGGAGGCCCGACAGCCTATGGCCGCGGCGGCAGCGCCGACGCGCCGGCTCGGTCCCGAGGCGCGGCTGGGCTGTGCGGCAGCGGGCTCGGCGGCACACCCCAATCAGCAGGGACTGTAGCATAGGGTAGGACGAGGGTGCCATGTCCTGGCTGGCGCGCCTGCTCGGTCTCCGGCACGAGGCCGGACTGGATGGCGCTGATGGCCGGGAAGGCCACGTTGCCGAGCGCGCCCGCCGCCATGATCGCGAGCGACGCCGGGATGGACGGCACCCACGCCAGCGCGACCATCTGCGCCGTCGTCGCCGCCAGACCTGCCGCCGGGCGGCCCTGCTCAGCCACAAGCCAGGCGTACAGCATCGCGAGCAGGCAAGACACAGGCTCCGCTGTCGGTGTGTGCGAGCGGATGTGCAAGACCGCTCCAGGGCCTGCAGTGTCTGGTCAGCGACGCCGGCCGCTTGCTGTGCCGGTCGGGCCATGGCTGTCCAGCCGCGGCCTGCCGCTCGGGTGCACGTGGCGCTGCCGGGCGCTCGAGGCCGCATGCATGCGTCCGGCAGCACCGCATGCGCTCGGCTATACATGCATGCGCCGTGCGACTAAAGGACTCTGTGCGCGCCACGGGCCGCACCAAGCCACAGCAGGCGGACTTTGCCGAGCCAGGCGAGCAGGCTGCGCAGCAGCAGCGTGTTGATCACCAGCCCCGCGGCGCCCACGACCACACACAGCTTCACCTGCGCGCCCGCCGCCCAGGCCTCCGCGCCCATGCCCGCATGCAGTGCGTGCGCCCGGCCTCCTCTGCCGGGGTGCCATGCTGAAATTGAGGTAGTGCTGGCCGCTCCGTTCGGGTGCACACCCATGCTGAGTCACAGACGGCGGCCCGGACAGGACGGGCGGCAGGCAGAGGCGCTGTGCAAGAAAGCGCGCGCGCGCGCCTGGTCCGAAGTCTCGTAACCCAGCTTCAGCTGCAGGTACTGGGTAAGCATCGTGATGATGCCCTCCGATGCCATGCCTGCGCATGCACGCTCACGGTGAGCCCCCGCATCAGCCCGGGCCCAAATCAGGCAAGTCCTTTCACAGTCACAGACAGAGGCGTGGGTGCTGAGCCCGCGCGCGCTGCCCTCTGCCTTGCGCACACGCGGCACGCAGCGCCCCCGGCCAGTCACCGGCACACCGGAGCCGTGTTCCCACTGCATGGACGTGCGCCGGCAGCGCACGCGCAGGCGCCGCGCGCGTGCCCCGGTCAGAGCAGCGCGCGCGCGCCGGCGCAGCGGGCAGGCGCTGGCAGGCTGAGGCGCGGCAGGGGGCGCGCACCGACGGTCATGACGCAGATGGTCAGCTTGGTGAACAGGCGGCTGCGCGCGAGCATGCGCAGGCCGGACGCCAGGCTGCTGCCCTTGCCGGCGCGCGCGGCGCGCGCCTGCTGCTGCCGCGCCTGCGCCCCAGGCAGCGCCGGTGAGCGCCGCGCGCATCACAGGGCCCCGACAGGGCCATCATCGGGCGCCGCGCGCCGGGCATCGGCCGCGCCGCGGCACAGGCGGCGCACACGGCGCGCCTCACCAGGACAGGGGTGTCTGCCGGCCCCGGGCAGCTGGCGCGAGCCGGCTCGCCGCAGGCCGGCCTGCCGGTGGCGGCCGGCCAGGGCGGCTGGCTTCGGTGCTGCATGCCAGCACGCATGGAACCTGTCAGGGCCCGGCTGGCGACCGCGGGCGCGTCGGCCAAACATGCAGCGCGCCTGCACGCCCGCTGTGCGCCCGCACCAGCCGACCACGACAAGGGGGCGCGGCACGCGTCTGCGCGGCGCCCTATACCCTATACCCTGTACCCGGGCGCGCACCAGCAGCTGCGCCGGGCGGCTGAGCGACTCGGGCAGCAGCACGAGCGTGTACAGGAGGCAGAAGCCGACGCCGCCACACGCCACCCATGCAGCCATCTCCTGTTGCAGTGATGCGCCACTCAGGCCAGGGTGCCCGCCCGCCATCCTCAAAACATCTCGATGTTCAAAAGCACTCCTGTGCGGGCAGCAACAGCCTCCTGCAGCAGTGACATGCGACTCGGGACGGGCCTCCGCGCTGCTGCTGACCCGCGCGTCGCGAGGCCGCTTGATGACAATGGCATTGCGCCCCTGGGCGGCGGGCAGATGCGCTCCATGCTGCCGCCAACGTCGGCTGCCGCAGTCGCTGCGGCGCACTGCGTGCAAGTAACGACGATCTGACACACCCTGTTCGCCCCCGCGCAGCGCGCACCGGGGCCAGCGCGCCGCCGAGCAGCGGGCCGATGAGCACGCCGATGGACAGCGAGGCCATGACGTAGCCGAACGCGGCCGCGCGGTGCTGCGGCTGCAGCCGGTCCGCCACATACGCCAGCGCCAGGCTGATGCAGGAGAAGGCGCCGTACAGCGCCTGGCGCGCGCCATGGGAGGAGTGGGCATGGGATAATGTGGGAGGAGTCAGTTATTTCAGGGTGCATCGCTCCATGGGCTCACTCTGGGAGGCCAGCAGACGAGCGACGGCGCGCGCAGCCCGGCGCGACAGGCGGTTGGCAAGCAGGCGCGCGGGGCCGCCTCGCGGCGGAGCGCGCCGGGGCGGGCGGGCGGGGCGCGCGCGCCTGCGCCGGGAAGAACCAGAGCAGCGAGACGCCGCAGCGCAGGTACAGCAGCATGGCGACCGCCTGGGCGCCGGAGCACAGGAACGAGAGCAGCAGGAAGGGCTTGCGCCCGCGCGCGTCGCTCAGGCGGCCCACCAGCGGGCTCTGCGCGCGCGCGGGGCGGGGCGTGAGCACACGCCATCGCTGGCCACCTGACACATAGGTTGGATTTCGTGAAGGTGTTTACAGCTTGTCTTGGGGATATGACCATGACATCTCATGTAATATAAATATATTGCGGCGCCGCGCCGCGCCGGAGGGGCGCCCGGCGCAGGCAGGCCGCTTCCGGGGGCTGCAGGGCCGCGGCGCATTGACGGCGTCTGCCGCAGGCAGCGGGCCGCCGCCGGCGCGCACGGCGCGCGACCCTAAGGTACAACCTCGCGGGTGCGCACCAGCAGGAAGGCGAAGAACGAGTTTGCGAAGAAGTCCGACAGCGACGTGTATGTGACCACCTGCGAGTGCGCGTCCTGGCACGCCTGCGCCGGCGCGCGCAGCGTCGACCGGGCGGCAGCCCCGACTGCTGGAGCGGCACGCGCGCCGTCGCACGCGCGGCAGCGAGCGGGCGTGAACTCCTTGCGCGCTCTCAAGGCACTGCCAGGGCTGCTGCTGCCCGAGGGGCGAGCGGTGCAGGCAAGCAAATACTCGCAGCCGGAGGGACGGGCCGCCTGACGAGCAGGCAGGCTGGCATTGCATGACATATCGCAGCTGTGTATCAGCCAACTTTGGCTGCCAACGCGCGCGCACCTGGCGCGCGTCGAGCGGGAGGCAGACGACCTTCTCCGCGAGCACGCCCGACGCGAAGAAGTCGGTGAGCATCGCCGGCTTGAGCGGCGCCAGGAGCGTCAGGCCTGCGCGCGCGCGCGCATCCTCGCTCAAGATCTGCGTGTGACTCACCCGGGCGCGGCAGCGCGCATGTGAGTGTATTTGTCTTGTCCAGCGCGGCTGCGGCCCTGGTCGATTGCGCCCGCTGCACAAGTCGAGGCCTGCAGCAGACGGGAGCGTGCCGCTGCCCACGCCCGCCAACCAGGTTAGCCAGCTGTCCATGCCGGCATCAAAAAGCGGGCACTTGGTGGGTGACGCACAGGCCGCGGCTGTGCCTCGTGAGCACGTTAGAGCACAGGCTGCGCCGCACGCGCACACGCCGCGGGCAACGGTACCACAAAGGGCGCAGGCTGCGGGTCAAAAGTTGCGCACGGGTTCCCGCCAGCAGGAGCGCAGCCAGTGTCAGGGAGCCACAGGACGGGCTCTCGGCCACTAACAAGACGCGATGCCCAGGCGCGGGCCAAGGACACTGTACCGCGCTCTCAGCATGGCCATGCCTGCCCGCGGGCAGCATGGCAGTTGTGCAGCTACACAGAGTGCAGGCCCGAGGCCGGGGGGGCAACGGTGTGAAAGGGACGCACAGGCCACGTATATGAGCATGGCCGGGAAGAGCCTGTACGTGCGCGTCCGCCACAGGTCCTGCCAAAAGCTGGGGCCATCGCTGCCCCACGGCATGGCTCCAGCCATGTGTGACACTGCTGTGCGTCCTTGGACGTGCGTACAGATCAGACCATCGGGGCGTCTGATCTCGGCCGAGCATAGCAGCGTCCAAGGCCGACCCAGCACTCTCAGACCCGGTTAGGGCAAACAGGTTAGTACGCCTGTCAAGGGCAGGACCAGGCGCGAAGTGGATGCGCATAGGGGCCCAGAGGCAAAGCTGGCCCGCATGTTGGGTTGTGCGTGCACAGGCTGATATAAAGCCGGCGTGGCGCGGGTGTCAGCTGTCCGCGAGCTTGCGCGAGCGGCCAGCAGGCGGCCCCTTTCATGCACTTAAAAAAGAAGAGGCCGGCTCGCGCTTGGCTCCTGCTTGAGGCACTCCCAAAGCCACAGAATTTGCAATAGTGCTGCATAATGTTTGCAGTGACCTGATTGTCGCTGTTGCTGCACAGATGTGCACCCCAGAGTGGCTTTGCTTACAGGAACACCAGCCCTGGTGCGAGCGGCCATGCGGGGTGTGGTGCGCTTGTGGTGGGTGCGCTGGTGGCGGCGCAGGTGCCTGCGCTGCAAACTAGGCGGAGCGCACTCACCACAAGCACACCACACCTGCACGGCCGCTCGCGCCAGGGCTGGTGTTCCTGTACGGAAAGTCGTTCTTCTCGCTTGCGCCGCAAATCGGTGCAGCAATGGCCGTTCGGGCCACTACAGAGTTATGCAGTGCTGCCGCAGCGCACACGGCGGTGCAGCAGGCGGTCGCGGAAAGATTGGCTGGTGCGCGTGGCGCCGCTACTGCTGCAGCGGCAACGAAGCGCAAGGCGGTGGAGGCGCGGCTGGTTGCAGAGCGCTTTGCAGCGGATAAGGCTGCAGGGAGTGCGCGCAATGGTGATCAGCGTGGGTAGCTCGGGCGTGCGTGTCGATGTTGCGCTGCTTCCTGCCAGGCCTTTCTAAACAGTTGGTCCAGGCAGCTCAACGCACCACACAGGACTCATACCCAGGCGCGAGAGCTTCCTGCGCACAATTGCTTCCCTGCTGAAGCCATTCCAGCGGGAAGAGGCTGTTGCAGTGCAGCTCAGCATATCGCTCAGCCTCGCCCAGCGGAACAGGCCGGTGTGGTTCAGCTCAGCGTACCATGCAGCACACTCCTTCCTGATGCGAAAGGGCTCCCTAACTGCATGCAGCGCTGCTTCCCTGCCAAAGCTGACCCTGCCAACGCTGTCCCAGTGGGTCGATCTCTTGTGGTGCAAATCAGCATACTGCAAAAGCTCCACAACCAAGGTAACCAGGTTTGCTTTAGCTTGGATGCGGCTCGGATGCAACAAACCGTTTGCAGACGCGCAGCTGCTGCACAGCACCCAGGCTACACATACAGACACGGCCATAGACACACCACAGCCTTCCCTGCTGACTGTCCACCACAGCGCTGCATAAGCTCTGCCCCTGCGCTGCCACCACGTTGTGTTCCAAAGAGTGGCTGGACGGCAGGAAGTTCTTGTCTTCGCGGCTTGGCTCTGCAGTTGGCAGCTGCAGCTGACTGGCGCTGGCGCTAGCATCTGGGCACGTATGCAGCTCTGTCATCAACTGAAGGCTCAGCAAGTTCTCACGAGTCAGCTTCTTTTCACGGCTGCGTGGTTATCTCTTAGGGTAATTTCAAGCTGAGCTGCGCGCCTGCCACGCAATGGAAGAAGACGGATGGAAGAAGTGGGATCCCCCAGATCGCACTTCTACAAGTCAACGAGCTCACTGTAGTCTCGCCAGTGCACAACGCGGGTCGGTGGCGGTATGCAGGCGCAGCTATGACACACTCCAGCAGCAAGCTGGACACGGGCGCTGCGCACAGCGACACGCACTCGTCCTGCTCCTCGGCCGCGGAGGCACCGGCACGGCTGGTCCGGGGCTCGGCAGCGGGGAGGGACTGGTGGCAGCGCAGCTTTCCGCAGGCGCGCACCTGTTACGCCTCCCGGCCTTTGGGGCGAGGCACCATCACGGCAGCATGGGCAACCGCGGGCGTGTATGTTGTCCTGGCCCTGCTGCCTGTGCATTGGGTGGCAGCGGCCGGTCGCTGCAAGCGGCGTGAGCCGCAGGATGACGGCCATGTCCGGGCTATCGTGGCGACACTTAAGCTGGTCAGCGTCATTTGACACGGTGTTCACCCTCGTGGGGGCTTCCGTTGGGCGTGCAAGCCAAAGGCCGGGACGTTGCTGAGTGTGGGGGCAGGCACGGTGTGATCCAGCCGGCCGTTTGTGCAGGTGAGGGCAAACAAGAGCTGAGTGCAGTGGGTCAGGCGTTGCCGGGTCGCCTGCGTGCCTGCCTGGCCACACAACAGCTGTGTGTCTGCAAGGCGCCTGGAGAGCGTGTTGAGCTAACGCGGGCGCTGCGCTGCCTGCAGGGTCGCGCAGCGTGGCCTCTTCCGAGCCTGAGCTGCGATAGCTCCTGCTGCGCGCTCTGTCAGGCGGAGGCCAGCGAGCTCAGCGCGGGGGCGCGGGAAGCGGAACAAGCCATGGGAGTGACGGGGCTTGACACGCACATGGGGTTGGAGCGCGCGCATACGCCCGCCAACAGCACGGGTGCTAGTGCGGGCTCGGTGGAGGCCGGCAGTGGACCTCGCGCAGCCACCAGCGCGAGCCACAGCTGCGAGGGCAGCCTGAAGCGTTCGGCCGAGGAGGCCGCAGCGGTGGCACTGGAGGCAGGCGCGGGCGAGGTGAGCGGAGGGGTGGCACGGATGGTGCATGGTTATGCGTCCTCCAGCAACCTGTCAGCGTCCACAGAGGTGGAGGAGCGGGTGCCGGTGCGGTCCAAGCGCGTGCGGCTCATGCGCCTCACGGGGGGCGCGACGGAGGCGTGCACTGGCGACAGCGAGGCGCAGCCCAGCTGCAGCGCCAGGTATGCCACTTGCTGGGGTGGTAGTGTGCCGGAGGTTAGACCTTATACGTTAATATGCTGTTGATATGTTTCTGTGACTGGTTTGAGCAGTGTGCGATTCATGTGCTGTACGTGACTGCTCTTCTGCTGAGGTCGTCGGCCAGGCGCGTGTCACTGAGCGCGCACTAACCAGCCTGTACCCCGGCAGCCCTCTGGCGCTGGAGCAGCGGAGGTGGCGTTCGGAGCTGGCCGCGCTCTCAGAGCCGCCGCCAGCTGCGTTCGTGGAAGTTGGCGCGTTCGAGCGGCCGCAGCGGGAAGTGTGCGGCGCGCGGCAACACTATGCTGACATCGTGTGCGGCGTCGAGTTCACGGCCGATGGGCGCCTGCTGGCGTGCGCCGGCGTGGCCAAGCAGGTGTGCTGCGAGGCTGCACCGCTTGTGACGCGCCAACATGCAACGGTGTTTGCGTGGAATGCGCCAAATTTGTTGCGTGTGTGCACGGAATGGTTCTGTGTTCCTGTTTGGACCGCGGCATGCTGGGTGGTCATGACCTGCGTGTCTGAAACTCATATCAGACTTGTGGGGTTGTATGATGTGCAGCCTGCTGGTGGACAATGCTGATGTGCTTCTGCATGCAGGTACGCGTGTACGCTGTGGGTGACCTCGGGGATGACTTGTTCGCGGACGAGGCGCCGCAGCAGCCTGTGGCGGTGCACCGTCTACCGCAGAAAATGAGCTCCATTGCGTGGTGCCCTGATGACGAGGTGGGCCGCCTTGCCTTGTGGCCACAGGCTGGTTGTGTGACGGTCTGCAAGCGCCGGAGGTGCATATAAACCGAGTAACCTGCAACGCTGTGTTGTGACTTTTGATGTCGATATTATTTTGTGTCACGCCTGGTAGCAAGTCCTGAACTGCCTGGTTGCCAGCATGGCTTTCCTCTCTGTATCTGAGAGCCTCTGTCCTGTGTATGCAGGGCATCGTGACTGTTGGAGACTACGACGGCGTAGTATCGCAAGTGCATGTGGCGTCTGGGCACCTGGTGGCAGATGTGGACGAGCACGATGGTCGCCGGTGCGTTCTGCCAAATTTTTACTTGTTTGCATGAGTGGTATGGTCCTGATTGCTGCAACAACATACGAAACAGCAAAGCGTCCACTGCACAAAAGCGCACGGTGGGAACAAGTGCGTGGTTGTGTTGGGTGCTTAACTTCTACCAATGTTCCGAGGGTCCGTTCATGTCTCTGACCGGGGATGTGCTCTGCGGCAGGGTGTGGAGCGTGGCGCATTCGGTGCAGCGGCGCCACCTGGTCGCGTCCACGTCGGAGGACGGCACCGTGCGCCTGTGGGCCGGGCAGGGCCTGCGCGCGAGCGCGGGCGTGCTGCGCCCGGCCGGCGGCGCGCCCGTCTGCGGCGCGGCCTTCTGCAGCGGCGACGGCAACCTGCTCGCGCTCGCCGCGGCCGACTGCCGCGCATACGTGTACGACCTGCGCGCGACCGCGTCGCCGCTCGCCGTGCTCGCGGCGCACACGCGCCCGGTCTCGTACGCGCGCTTCCTGGGGCGCGGCGAGGTGGTGACCGCGTCCACCGACGGCTCGCTCGCGCTGTGGGACGTGGCGGCGGCGGCCGCGGGCGGCGCGCCGGGCGCGCGCGCGGGCCTCTCGCGCACCTTCCGCGGCCACGTCAACGCGAAGAACTTTGTCGGCCTGGCCGTGTGCGAGCGCGAGCGCCTGCTGGCGACCGGCTCGGAGACCGGCGCGGCGGTGGGGTACCACACCAGCTGGGCGACGCCGCTGGCGGCGCGCGCGGTCGTGCGCGCGCGCGGGCCGGGCGCGCGCGAGTTTGTCAGCGCCATCGCCTGGCGCCCTGACAGCGCCGGCAGCCGCGGCCCCGTGCTGGCCACCGCGCTGTCCAACGGCGATGTGCGCATGCTGCAGCTAGTGGCGGCAGCGTGAGCGGCTCTGCCTTCAAGGTTTTGAAGCGCAGGGCGGCTCGCACACCAAACCTTCATTTATGCTATGCATGTATGCATGTAGCCGGGCTGCGGATTTGCGCGGCGGTGCAGGGGCTGCCCTGCATGTGGGGCTGCAGGCCCGATGGGTGTAGCTGCCTGCAGTGAGACTCTGCAATGCACATAGACTTTGAGCGTAGACCTTTCATCCGCGCGCCGGACGCTTGTGCCTGCACAGTGACCGCGCGCATTTGCAGCTAGCAATGCATGCTTGTGACAGCAGGACGCTCCCCCCTTCCCCCAATTCTTTGGCAGTGTGGATTGCTGCCAGCGCAGCGGTGACATGCGCATGCCGCGCCTGCTCCGCATTGCCGCATCATGTTACTTGCCAGGGCATCGAAGGTGCTTGCTTTGCCAGGCTGTGAGGCCTCAGTTTTTCGGGGGCACTGCTGCGCGCCAGTGCGTGCGCAGGGTGCGCCCGAGCTGCAGGGCTTTTCCTTCCAACAGGTAGGAACCACTGCGTCGGGCGCGTGGGGCACAGGGCTTGTGCAGGCCTGGCGTGCAGTGGCCCCCGTGTCCAGACGTGTACAATGCAAATTGGTTTGGCGCTTTGTTGTTATTCTGCTGCAACCAGCGTGCGTTTACTGAAAAGTATATGAGGCTTTGCTTTGTAAGAGAGGAGAACTGATACGTGGATGGGTTCTCGCAATTGATATCGACATGTGCAGAGTGCGCACTACCTATCACCATCACGCCGGTGTTGATGTTGTGGTCAGTGACCACTCATGCTCACACCTGAAGCCAATGTGCTGTCTGTGAGCATGGCCCGACATTGCAATCACAAGTCTGGAGCATGTGCTCAGGGACTTGACGTGCATGCTGCATGTGGAAACTGCTTGCTTGCTGATGAAGGAAATGCCAGTTGCTCGCCCGTCCGGCACTAGAGCCCCTACCTAGAAGCCTCAAAAGCCATGGGTGAATGAATTACAACCAACATGAGGCCGCACCTGCTCTTGGCCTGGAACAGCATGCTGGGTAACCCATGAAACCCCTTCTGCAAAAAGTGCATCGAGGCGGGGACCACACTCCATAGCTCTGGCCGCCGAGTGCGCCGCTGGCAAGAGCGCTCAGTCGTGCCGCTAGTACTGCAAGCCCCAAGCTTGGCGGAGCTTTTGTGGCCGCGGCATGGCGTAATCATGTGTGGTGCTGCTGCGCGGGCGGCGGCGGGTCGACGCGATGGCGGCCGGGCAAGAGCCAGAGCTGAGCGGGGCGCTGCGGCTCACCGACCTGCGCCATGTGCTGGATGTGGTGGTCGAACAGGCGTATGGGGGCCTGCGGCAGCTGGCCGACAGCCTCCCCGGCGAGCCTGATGCGGAGAGGTGCGCCCGGCGGCGCGCGCGGCTGCCCCGCTGTCGCGCTGAGCCAGGCAGGGGGGCGGCGCCACACGGCAAGGACGCCTGCAGGCGCTTGCTTGGAATGCTCAGTGCCCTGGGCCTGCGGCAGTCGCCGGACAGGCCGCACCAAAAGCCTGACGCAGCCACATCCCGAGTGGTTGTCTGATGCGGTACCACCGCGCTGGGCGCAAGGACGGGGAAGCGCTGGCTGGCAAGGACGCGCTCTCTCACAGTCCAGCAGGGGCGCCCCTGCGGCGCCTGTGGGACCCATGCTGAGCAAGGCCCCGGCTGCACCAGGCGGGCAGCCGCGGCCAGCAGGCAGCGCGCCAGCACGGCGCGGCGCGCGCCAGCGCGGCTGCCCGGGCCGCTCGCCGGCCCCGGCGCGAGCTCGCAGCGCGCTGGGTCTCCTGACCGGCCCATGACCGGCCCCGCGCCGCGCGCAGGAAGCGCGCGCTGCTGGCGCACCTGCACGCCACCAAGCAGCGCCTGCTGCGCCTGCTCGTGGTCGCGCAGTGGGCCAACAAGGCGCGCCGCCCAGTGGGCCGCCCAGCCCGCGCCCGCGCGCGCGCCCCCTGTGGCTGCGGGCGCGCGCCGCCGGCGCCGCTGGGCGCGGCGCCGCTCGCCGCCGCGTCGCCGTAAGGGCCTTAGCGGCGAGCAGGCGGCTCCTGCATGCCCTACTTTCAGGTTTTGAGCTTGCTATGCGAGGGGGGGTGGGGGGGTGGGGTGGGGTGGGGTGCCGTGCAGGCACGAGCGGGGACTCCCGCCTTCGCTATGGCTCCGCCCTTGGCGCACGCCAGCTCCGCCGCAGGACAGCAGCCCGTGGCAGGGCCGGTGCGGCCGCGGCCTGCAGCATGGCGCGATATCAGGCCCGCGCGCGCGTGGGGGCGGCAGGCGCGCGCGGTGGTGGAGTGCGGGCGCGTGCTGGACGTGGCGGCGCGCCATGCGGCCGCGATGCGCGAGGCGGCCGACCAGCTGGCCTTCCTGCACGGCGAGCTGGAGGCGCTGCGCGCGCCCGCCTGGGACGTGCCCACCGCCGCTGACGTGCTGCTCACAGGCGCGGCCCTGTATAGAGTATCTAAGAGTACATATAGGGTATATATATGGTATATGTAGCCCGCAGCCCCTGTACAGGGTATGTGTAGCGCCACCGGCCGAGGCGCCCCCACAGGCGCCCGCCCCGGCGCCTGCGGCTCAGTCGCCGCGAATGCAGGGCGTCGTGAATGCGGTGCTTCGACATCGCGTGCGCGCGCGCGCTCGGGCTCGGAGGGTCCCAGCCGGCAGGAGCGCGCCCGACGATGGTGTGGCGGGGCGGCGCAGGCGGCTACGCGCTGCTGCCGGCGGCGATCGAGGAGCTGCGGCCGCCGGCGCTGCTAGCGCCGGCGCGCCGGCGCGCGGCCGTGCGGCTGATGGACCAGATGCTGCGCGCGCGCCTGCTGCAGGCGCGCGCGTGGCGCCGCGGCCCCATGCGGTGGCCGCCGGTCGACGGCGACCTGGCATGCGCTGCATGCATGCCTTGCAACAGAAGCCTCCGGCCCTGTGCCCGCGGGCGCTCAATCTGCTCATGGGCGCGCCGCAGGAGGAGCTGCCGCCTGGCGTGCGCGTGGCGGCCGTCGGCGGCGGCGTTGCAACGCTGCGCAGCGGCGGCGAGTGGCTCGCGCGGCTCACGCTCGTGCCCACGCCGACGCGGCCGCCGGCGCCGTTGCCGGAGCCCGCCGCCGCCGCCGCCGCTGCGCCGCCCGACCCGGCCACGCCCGCGCAGGGCGCCGCCGAGCCCGGCGCGCCGGCCAGGGTCAGGCCCGAGGCGGCCGCGGCGGCGGGGGTGAAGCCCGAGGCGGCGGCACTGCCGCGCCATGAGCTGGGCGCGGCTGCGCACGCCGCGGGCCGGGTCCCGCAGCCGCCGCCGCGCGCCGGCGAAGCGTCCGGCGCCGGTGGCGACGACGGCGGCGCCGCGCCGATGGACGAGGACGCGGGCGCGGCGGGCGCGAGCGGCGGCGCCGGCGGCGCGGCAAAGCGGGCGGCGACGGCGCGCGGCGAGTGCACGGACGGGGCGCCCGGCGGCGGCCCGGACGGCGGCGGGGGCGGCGGCGCCGATGGCGGCCGGTGGCGCTGGCGTCCGCTGGAGATGCGCGTACTGCCGGACCTGGCGCGCGCGCCGCTGCTACCGGCCGCGATGATGGCCCGCCTACAGGCGCGCCCGCCGCCCTGCGCAGCGACCTTGGCGTTGCGCCAGGGTCTTGAGGGGCGCCCGACGCGGCCACCGCGCACGGCCTGGGAGCGGCGACCCGCTCGGGCTCGCCGGGCCAGCGCTGGGAGCACACGCTGCCGTCCGCGCGTCTGTAACTGGCAACCAGGCTTAGTGGTCGACAGGGTGGCCACCCGGGTCTGCCGGACCCCCGCGCGGCCGCCTCCCGCGACCTGATGCCCAGGCGGGAGCGCCGGACGGGCGTGGCCCGAGCTCCAGTGCACATTTCTACTCCGTCATTTGTGCCAAACACTCCGTCGTTTGTGCCAAACATGGAAGCCATGCACTCGTGCTCTTGCTACCCTAGACCGTATAAGATTCTCTCCCCCCGACCCATGCTAAATACATGCGCGTGCTGGCTGGCGCAGGCAGAGGTGGAGGTGCGCATGTGGGCGGCGGCCGACGAGGCCGACCGCCGCAGCGCAGCGCCAGCTGTCGCCGTTGCGGAAGGAGCCTCGGGCGCCGTGCGGGCACCGGCGGCTGCCGCCCCGTCGGCCGCCGCACCGATGCCCGGCGGCGCCGCGGCCGGCTTCGTGAAGGCGGAGCCCGGGGCGGCGGCTGGGCCGGGCGACGGCGGGGCTTTGGAGGAGCCGCGCCGGCCGCTGGCCATCATGCACAGCGTGCTGCAGGAGGCCGCCGGTCGCCTTGCGCTGAACGAGGTGCGCGTTTTCGGGTGTGCAGAGGGGTCCCAGGGGCGCTGGGCAACTAGAGGTGGGCTGCTTTGTCGCCTGCTGCTGTCTGCCATCTCGCATCTCAGCGCTTGCGCAGGACGCGCGTACCTCTCGCCACTCTGCCTGGGTGCGACCCTGATGACGACTAGCGATGTGGGCGGCCTGATTCACTCGGTCTCGGGAGACTTGTCGCCCCGTGGCAAAGCCCAGCCCAGGCTCTGCCGCGTGGTTTGCCTGCGCGGCCAGCCGCTGACCCGGGAGAGCCCCGTGCGACCCCGCGCAGGTCGTCGCCTGGTTCCGCGCGGCCAATGCGAGCGCGGGCGGCCGCTGGGAGGGCCTGCTGCGCTTGGAGCGCTCGAGCGTGCTGCCCGTGGGCGTGCGGTGCGCGCGCCTTTCGCCTTGCCTGCTGTGTGACCTTCACCCTGCTGCTGCGCACAGTGGCGACCTGAAAAAACCCCGGTGTCTCCCAGGGCTTAGCGCAGGCGTAACGTGCTCGTTCTCGCAACTGCGCCCGGCGGCCGGCGGGCTGCACGCTCGCCGCCGCAGAGGTACTGCATCATGAGCCCCCTGCCTGTCGGGCGGCAGGGTGTGCTACTGGCCGTCAGTGCCCGCAGCGACGGCCGCAGACGTGACCGCGCTGGCCGCCGCCGCGCCGCCGCCGGCCGCGCCGGGCGCTGCCGCGGCGCCGCCGCCGCCGCCCGCCATCGAGGTCGGCCTCGAAGCCGACAGCGGGCACCTGGTGGCCATCGCCGTGCGCGGCGGCCCGGGCGCGGTCGGGGACCCCGCGGCCGGCGGCCCCGAGCGCGTGTCGGGAAGCCCTAACAGCGCGCGGCTGCCGCTCGACCTGCGCGAGCTGGATGTGGAGGCTGCGCTGCTGCGCGCGGCTGAGGCCAACGCTGCCCTGCAGCTTGGTGCGCCCGGCTGCGCTGCGACCTAGCCCCAGCGGAGGGGCCATCAGGCGACCAGGGTTGCCCGCTCAGCCGGCGCCCAGGCATCAGCCCCAGGGGCGCACTTCGCACATGTACCACCTGTACTCACCCGTCAGCACTGTCAGGCCGCCAGCTTGCTCGATGGGCGCGGCAGCCTCTGCTCCAGGCGCGCCGACCGGCGTCCGGCCCACCTACGCGTCGCGGCCTGCACCCTCCGTAGACCGCGCCTTTCGCGCGCCCGTGCTATGTCGCGTGCGGGCACGCGCGCAGGCGCGCTGGAGGCCGTCATCCGCCGCAAGGGCCACATCGTTGGCAACGCGGGCGCGGCGCGGCTCGTGCTGCCGCCGCCGCCGCCGCCGCCCGCCGCCGCGGGCGCCGGCGCCCACGCCGGCAAGGGCGGCGGCGCCCGCGCGGACGCCGCAGGCCCCGCATCTCGGGACCCGGGGGCCGGGACCGCGCCGGCGCCCGACGAGCGGGGCGGCGCGGCCGCGGCGGCCGGCGCTGGCGGCCCTGCGCTGGAGCTGCTGCGCGGGGAGGAGCGGCTGCTGGTGGTCACGGTGCACCTGCGCACGGGCCGGCTGCTGCTTGCGGCCGGCGCGGCGCAGGGCGCCGAGGTCGGCGCCGAGTGCACGGCCGCGCTGCGCAAGGCGCGGCCCGCAGTCCCCCATCTGAGGGCCCCCCAGTCCCCATCGGGTCGCAGCGGCGGCGCGCTCGCCGGCCGCCGCCGCCAGGTCGCGGCGCCGGTGCTGGCTGCGTGTGCGCCGCGCTGCCCGCCTCGAGGCGCAGGCCGCACGGCGCCTGCCCCGCACCTGCACCCATGCAGCCAAGGTGCGGGCAGCTGTTTCAATTGACTACGGCCATGCGGGCGGAGACGGAAACTGCTCGGTGCATGACGCCGGCGCCATGGGGCGCCGCCGAGCTTCAGCCTGGCGGCGGCAGCTGTAGCGCACGCAGGCGCCTGGGCTCACTGCCGGCTGCCTACAGGCTCGCGCGCCGCAGGCAGGCGCGCGCGGCGCTCGCGACAGGGCCGTGTTGTGCGCGCGGCCGCAGGCGGGGCAGCCGGACGCCGCGCGAGGAACGCAGGGTCAAGGGCCAGTCTGTAGCTGGGGAGCTGAGGGGCACCTCTAACCCAGTTCACGATTTTGCGGCAGGAGGAGGAGCGGCTGGCGGCGGCGGCGGCCGAGGCGGCCGCGCGGCCGGCGGGCGCGGGCGGCGGCGCAGCCGGCGCGGCCGAGCGCGCGGCGGTCGCGCTGGAGAAGCTCTGGCTGCGCCTGTGCGCGCGCGAGCGCTACACGCTGCTGGTCGCGCTGGCCGCGCCGGCCGGCCTGCGCCCCGCGCATGTACCGCCGGCGCTGCTGCGGGCGCGGCCCGCGGCCCCCGTGCTCCCATGCACCCTGCAGCGTTTTGCGAGCCGGGGCACCCTGCAGCGTTTCGCAAGCTGGGGCACTCTGCAGTGATCTGAGAGTTGGGTCACCCTGCAGCGTTCTGCAAGCCGATAAGGCTGCGCAGCCTGCCGCGCCATGAGACGGCCGCCCTGCACGCCTCGAAAGGCGCTCCCGCTTCCTTAGCACGCTGTGGCGAAGCGCGGCGCGGCAGTGCGCGCGCCAGCGCCCTGCCCTGCAGACCCGCGCTGCTCCAGGGCGCGCGTGCGCGTGCGCACGGCAGCCCTGCGCGGCGCTCGCTGCGGCAGGCAGCCCAAAAACTGGCCCTCGAGCGGGCGCCCCGGCCCATGCGGGCCCGCCGGGCACAGGGATAGCGGCGCTTTCCACCAGCGATTAGGGCAGGGTCCACCGAGGGTAGGGTATAGAGTTAGACGGGCAAACGCACGTGCGAGCGCCCGCCTCGCGCAGGCGTACCAGGAGGCGCACCCGCTCGCGCGCGGCCTGCCCACGCGGCCGAGCTCGGTGCAGCTGGCGTTCCCGGTCGAGGCAGCGCTGCCGGCCGCGCCGGCGCCGCGCGCTGGCGGCGCGCCGGCCGCCTCTGCGCGCGCCGCGGCGCGGTTCGGATTGGGCGCGGCGCGCGTGCGCGGGCACCTGGTGGCCGAGTTCGGCGCCGCGCTCGCGTGGCGCTTCGGGCTGCTGCTGCTGAGCACGGACGCGCGCGGCCTGCCCCTGCGGGCGCGCCGCCGCCCCCTCGGCTGCGATCCAATGGGAGCGGAGGCAGGCCAGGCTGCACGGGCGGAGCGCGGCGGGCGTGTCGGCTCTGTCGTTTGGGGCCAAATGCTTCACCGCTTTCCTCTGACCGTGGGCCGTGTGTGTCTTTGGTGTCGGCCGGGCCGTGCGCCGTACCACCGTCTTTCCCTGCAAGGTGCAGTGGGCTGCGCCGCACTGGCAGTAGGCCCGATCCGTCTGCGCGGAGCCCGGGGCTGTGCCGCCTTCCGACAGGCTGCCCTGGCCCCGCGCACGCGCAGGTGTTGCACTTTGCGGCAGTCCCGCAGCTGGCGGCGGCCGGCGCGCACGCCGGCGCAGGCGAGGCTGCGGCCGGCGCCGCAGCCGCGGCCGGCGCGCGCAAGCGCAAGCGCGACGGCGAGCCCGACCCTGCGCCTGACCCTGAGCCGGCGAATGGGCGCCACAGGCCCTCCCAGGGCGCGCTCGCGCAGCACGCCAGCGGCGAGCCGGCGCCCGGCGTGCGCGCTGCGGAGCACGGCGCTGCACCTGCGGCCGGCGGCGGCGGCGGCGGCGCAAGCGCGGCGCCCTGGGGCGCCGCGTTCGAGCGCGAGCTGGCCGCCGTGCTGGCCTGGTGCGCGCCGCGGCTGTCCTGGCAGCAGCTGCGCGCGCAGCTCGCCTTCCTGGGCGCGCCCTTCGACGAGGAGTGGGCTGTCGGCGCGGCCGGCGGCGGCCGCAAGCGCGCCGGCGGCGCGCCGGGCGACCGCCCCGCCTGGCCGGCGGCCGGGCCGGGCGACGCGCACGCTGCGCACGCGCTGCCAAACGGGGTCGCCGGCGGGCACGAGCCGCACGGGGGCGCCGCGAACGGCGCGGCCGCTGGCGCGGGGGCGCCGCGCGCGGCGGCGAACGGCGGCGCGCCCGCCGGCGGCGAGCACGGCGGTGTGGGCGTCGCGGTGCTCGGCGCGGGCGGCGCGCCGCTGCAGCGCGCGCTGGTCGTGCGCGGGTTCGACGCCGCGCTGCGCGCGCTGGACGCCGCGGCCTGGGACCCTGGGAGCCCCGGCGGCGCTGCGGAAGCGCACGTGTCCAATGGCGCGGCCGGCGGCGCAGCTGGCGGCGCTGCCGGCGGCGGGCCTGGAGCCGACGCGCTGGCGGACGGCCCCGCCGCGCGCACGAACGGCGCCTGCGAAGCTGACGGTGGGGCCCATCGCTCGCCGGGTCCACCCCATCGCTTGGCCCCCGCGGCGCAGACCAGCTGGTGTGGGGAAGCGTGCAAGCCGCTCCAGACAAGAGTGGGTATGAACACTGCTGGGCCAGAGCAAGGGGCGCCAGCCCGCCCAGGCACAGCCCGCACGTCTGGCCGGAGGGCGGCGCACCATGCGAGCTGCGACTCTGCGCGCAGGCGGCCGCGGCCGCGGCCCGGGCCTGGAGCTGGCCGTCGATGCGGCAGCCGCCGGCGCCGGGCGCTGGGCGACGGACGTGCACAGCGCCTACTTTGGCGACCTGCCGGCCAGCTGCGGCGGCTGCGCGGCCGAGGCGCCGCGTGCGCCAGGCGACGCGCACGTAGCGCGGCGGCGCAACGGCCTCCGGCTGCAGTACAGCCTGGCGGACGGTGCGCGCCTGCGCTGCGCGCGGCCGCCGCGCGGCCGCCGCCCTGTGCCGCACCAAAACCAGGGTGCAGCCGGTGTGGCGCGGCGGCGCGGCAGCGGAGACAGCCCTGACCTGCGCAGCGCCTGGCAGGGAGTGCTCCGCGCTCTGCCAAGCGGCCCCTGCAGCGAGCCACTTTGCCAGTGGCTCGGCCGCAGCCCCGTTTGCTCCAGCGGCTCCGCCTCTCTGTGTGCTGACTGGCCACCTTGGCGGCAAGCGGCGGCGTGCTTAGACGGCTGGCAGGCATGGACCGTGCACGGATTTGCTGATACGGAGCTGATGCCACGCTGCGCTGGCGCCGCAGGCGACACCGCGGCGCGCGCGCTGGCGGACGTGCTGCGCGCGACGCGCCTGCACACGCTGCTGGCGCGCTGCGTGGCGCGCATGCGCGCGCAGGCCGCGGCGGCGGCCGCCCACGAGCGCGCACCGCCCGCGCCTGCCGCCGCGCCCGCCGCCGCGCCGCTGGGCAAAAAGGGCGCCAAGCGGCCGCCGCCGCGCTCGGCCGCCGGCGACAGCGAGCCGCTCGACGCCGCGGGCGCGGCCGGGCCGGGCGCAAGGGGAGGGGGGGCGGAGCCTGGGCCGGCCTGGGTGGTCGCGGGCAGCGGGCGCGTGCGCGTCGCGCAGGCGGGCGCCATGCGCGCCGTGATGGAGGTGCGGCCGGACGCGGCAGCCGCGCGCGACTATGCGGGCGCTGCGGCGCCGCCGGATGGCGGCGGCGGTGCCGCCGCAGCCGCGCCGCCCGGCCCTGCCCCCGGGGCGGCGTCCAATGGGCTGCCCGGCGGCGCGCACGCCGAGGGGCCGGGCAGCGGCGGCGCGCGCGGGCGCGCCGACGCGCCCGGCGCGCGCGCGGCGCCTGCGGAGGACGAGCTGCCGGACCTGCGGCTGACCGTGGGGTGGGCGGGCGGCGGGGGCGCGGGCGGGGACGCGGGCGGCGTGCGCTGCCGCATGAGCGCGCACGCGCCCGTGCCGCCCGCGCTGCTGCGCGCCTGGGAGGACATGGCGGGCGCGCCCCGCCCCGCCTGCCCGCGCCCGCGCTCGGCAGGCGAGAGCCTGCGCTTCCGCTCGCGCATGCCGCGCTCGCGGGGGTGGCCTGCCTGGCTTGCAGCCGCGCATGGCGCGCCTCTGCCCTGCCCCGCGCCGCGGCCGCGGCGACTGCTGGTTGGCTTCTGGCCAGATCGTTCGGCCGGCCTTGCAGCGCATCCGCCGTCCGTCCCCTGGTTTCATCAGCAGAGCTGAGCCGGCCGCCAGGCGCAGGCGCGGGCGAGGAGGCGCTGCTGCTGGACGCGCTGGCGGTGGCGGGCCCTGCGGCGGCCGCGCTGGCGGCCGCGCTGGCGCCCGGCGCGCTCGCGGCGGCCGGCCTGGCGGCCGCGCCGCACCCGCTGTCCGCGCCCGAGCCCCCCTACCGCCTGCACTTGGCGCTGCGCCCGGTGCGCGCGCGCGGACCCCGCTGCCGCAGCACCCTAGACCTGCCAGGGCTCCCTGTCATCCGCGCCGTGTGCAGCGCGAGAGGCCCGTGCGGCGAGGTGAGCCTAATTGAGCAATATGTTACAAACTGCCAATGCCATGTGCCGCGCGGCGCAGGCGCGCGGCGGCCCCGCGCTCGCACTCCAGCTGCGGTGCTTTGCGCGCTCGCTCGTGCTGCTCGCGCCCGCCGACGGCGCGGGCGGCCCAGGGCGCGAGCTGCCAGCCGGGCGTAGCGCGCCGGCTGCTCACGCGCCCACGCCCGCCGCCGCCGCCGCCGGCAAGCCCGCAGACCGGGAAGCCGCCGGCGGCGCGTCCGCCCCGGGCGGCTGTCCCGGCCCTGCCCCGACGGCTCGCGCCGGCCCTGACCCAAACCCTGACCTCTGGCCGCAGCTGGTGTCGCGCCTGGCCGCGCTGCCGGGCGTGTGGCTGCCGGACGGCTGCACGCCCCCGGTCGGCGGCGCGCCGGCAGGGCTCGACGACGCAGCGCCGCCGGCGGCGCCAGCCCGACTGACGACAGATGCGCGCTGCGTCTGGGTGCGGCTCGGCGCGCTGCGCGCCGCGGTGCGCGTGGCCATGGCGGTGGCGGGCGGGCGCGAGAGCGGCGTCGCTTCCAGGTGATGGGTCCTGCGGCCGGGCGCGCCGGGCGAGCGCGACGGCGCGCGGCTGTGGGAGAGGCTGGCGGGGCGCTGTCGCAGTGTGTGGGGCGTGTTTGGCGGGCGGACGTGGGGCCTTCCATGCGTTGTGCGGCTGCGGGCGGTGCGGCATGCAGGGAGCTGTTGCTGCGGGATACCCAGCCGTTGACACTCCGGGCGGCTCCAGGACTGCTCAGTGTGCTGCTAGCTGTGAAAAGAGGCGCCCTTGCAGCCACTAATATGCGCTGCAGCGCTCTCGACAGTGGGCGGCTGCGTGTGGCTGGGTGCGGTGCGGCGCCGCCTGCGGGCGGCGTCGGGCTGCCTGAACAGGCGCGCGTGTAGCCGGAGGGACTCTCCATGCTCAGGGGTGCTGTGGAGCCTTTGCTGGGTATGCTGCTGTGAGGCGCAAATAAGGCGTGCTGGGCAGGCGGCGCCGGGGCTGGCAGGGCTTGTTTCAGCCGCGCGCGTGCGGCGCGGCGCGCGTGCGCCTTGCCGCTGCCCCGTCGCTCAGGTCCCATTTTGTATCCAGAATTTGTTTGTATTGAGTGTGCGCCAGTCGCGCTAATGCCGCGCCTGGTGGCCCTGTCAGCAACTCTGCTTCACAAATAGATTTGTTACACTACGCAGCCCCAGCTAGGCTGATGAGCGTCGAATCTTCGTAATCACAGCATCAGTCGAATGCATTCAGTAGTGAAGCAGGCCATACCATGCACGTGTGCTTGGCGCATGAACCACCTTCAACACAGCATGCTAATTCTTATTATTATTATTTTTATGAACGTTGTTTAAACTGTTTAGCAGGGTTTGCAGGGCTCCGCTGAAGCCACGACCTTGCGTTCGAGGCTATCTGTTTGCCGAGCAAAGCATTGCCGTTTGCTGCTGCCGTCACCAGGTTCAAGCTTTGCACGCATCCTGTCCAGCATGATGACCGGAACGAGCTTTGCAGTGCGGTGCCCGGCGTGCTCGGTGCCCAGGGGCCTGGCCCTCCGTGCACCCCTGAACAGGAGCCTCGCCACTCGTCAGCAGGGCCTCGCAAGGCTGCAGACGCGCGCGGAGAAGGACTCGTATGAGGTGATTCGCATACATGCCCAAAATAGCTCCAATGTATCGATCTCAGCGTGGATGTTGTACTCAGCGGTCAATGCCTTGCACAAAGCCAGCGTAGCTGAACCTGTAAACCTTCTGTGCGTTTCACCTTGCGCGCTGCGTGTTTTCTGGCAGCGTTGCTCTGACATGGGCGCGCAAGCCAATTCCTAAGAGTTTGCAACGCTGTTTGCAGAAAATTGAGGCGCCTGTCAGGGAGGCCACGAACCCGCCTATCAAGGAGCGCCAGACCGAGTTTGACCAGGCGAGCACCCCATTCAGGACTGTGTTCAGACGCGAGGCTTGACTGCCTCACATTGCAGCGTGATGCTGGCACATCCTCCTGTACACTCAAGGCTGTGCTGGACAGTGTGTTGGTTGTGCAATGTTGCACGATAGCAGAGTGGGAGAGGCCCCTCAAGCGACTGCTCCGCCATGGTAACAGGTCCTGAAGAGCGACGCGCTGAACCCCGACCGTGAGATCCTCGGCACCGAGGTGGGCGTGGCGGACGCGATGCGGTGCGTGCGCTGCCCAAGCCCCCATAGTGCTTGTTTGACAGCAAGTCCGCACACTTGACTCACAGTGAGCTGACACTTGTGTGCCCGTGTGGCAGGTTCCAGGGTACGTTGCCACGGCATGATGATGCGTATCTGCGCGCTTGTTTGTGCTGATACATTGTCATGCTACTGAGGTGCTACTTTGGTTGGATGAAAGCACATATCCGTGTGCCAACGTGAACGCGTTGCGGCTGTGCAGGCGCCCTGCCGGAGGTTGTCAACTCCAGGTGCGGGCCGGTGCTTGGGCCGCTTGCTGATATCGCACCCGTTGCACAGTGCGCAACAGCTGAGCAGCCAATGTGGCGGGCAGGCTGGCGATGCTGGGCTTTGCGCTGGCCGTCGCCGGCTTCAGGGTCAGCGGCAAGAATGTGTGGGAGCAGTTCAAGACGGCGCCGGGTGCGCGCCGCGCATCGCATGCCTCTCAGCATGACGGCAGGACGTGATCTGTCTGTGCACTCCTAACCCTATGCATGTGTGGGCCTCACCTACGCGCTGACGTGTCTGCTCACCTGTTGCCCTTGTTTAGCATAAGTGCATGACGTGGTGCGCGGGGGCTGCTCAGCGAGTAGCCCCCAGCGAGGTTCATCGAACACGAGCACCTGCGTTGGCTCGCGCAAGCCCGTGCCCAGGCGCTTCTGGCACGCCTGACAGAGTACTGCGTACAGGCCCCATTGCGTGCGTGTTTGCGCTCATCACGGTGGCGTCCATCATCCCGGTCGTGCGCGGCGCCGAGCGCCGCAGCTTCCTCTTCTTCAAGTCCGGCCTCGAGGTCTACCTGGGCCGCTGGGCCATGCTGGTCCGCACTGTTTGTACCCACATTCGCACCATGTTCATTTTGCATGGCGGAGAGCATGCGCGCAAGTAGCCATACAGGCGTATGGCGGCTGTGATGCTGAAGGCACACCCTGAGTTTCGATAAGCTGTGAAATGCAACGATCGGGACGTCGTTGTCTTCAGCAGCTCACTGCGCTGATGCTGCCTGCGCAGGGCTTTGTCGGCCTGCTGTGGCTCCCCTTCCTCAACGGTGCGCAGCAGCCCCCTGGCTTAGTAACCATTTGCAACGACACGACGTAGCGCAAGTGCAAACATGTGTGCTGTGCTCTGTGCAGGCTACCAGCTGTACTAGAGGGCCTTCCTCGTCTCTTCCTGGTTCACTTCTCTCGAACGCTCTTTAGTTTAGCAATGCATGCATCAGCTTGCGGCGCAGCACCCTTTGCTGGTCAATAAACGGTTCTGCGCAAGGCTGTTTGCTGTTTGCGCATCAACGCTCACTACGTCCAGCAAAATGGACTAGCGTACCTCATATGGCCATATCTAGGACATGCACTTTTCCAGTGCAGGTTTTTTCTCTTTTGGGACATTGCTCCATGGCATGAGCTCATGCACTTTTTCTCGTGTACAGTGTGCACGGACCAAGTGCCTTAGACGCGCTTTCATTGCAGCCTGGCTGTATGGTGATGCTGATGCGCTTGAAAGGAGTCGGATTGCATGAGAGCTGGCGTGATTGTGGGAGGATGAATGTCGAGAAGAAGGTTTTGCCAACAGCAGGCAAATGATTTTCACTGGCGCTATCCACTGGGGCTGTTAGTGCGTGCGCAAATGATTCTTGGCATGGTTTTTGTGATGATGAGAAGATCATTGTAGATGAGAGGAGCAGGATGCAGAGTGTAAACATGCAGGCGATGCGCTGTTGTGCCTCTCCCGTAAAACGTCAGCAGCAAGCACTTCCCATCGTAACTTGTCGTGTTTGGCGCACATCATGCTGTTGTAAAGGATTAGTGTTGCGAAACAGCACACATACCCAAAGGCCAGGCTCTACAAAGTACAAGGTGACAGCTACAAACATAGACATTCACCAGACAGTGTTTGCCTCCTTGCCACCATGCTCAGCATGCGCGCTGCTGCAGTGTCGTGGCGGGCGTGCAAACAGCAGGTTCTGGCACATGCGGCCCGCCTCGCACGGATAGCCCGCCTCTGCCAGCACCTGCGCATCACGCCAGTGTCGCCGAGACAGGGCTGTCCTATCCGGGTATGTCAGTCATAGCAGATGAGTCTCCAGGGTTGAGGCGCATGCATGTCAAAACAGCAGACCAATGCGCTTGCTGCATATTGACATATGGCACACTGGTGGCGCCTCGCGCATAGCTCAACTGAGCGCGTTAGAAACATGATCCTGTTCAGAGCCCTGTGCTGCTCCCTCTCGTACGTGTGGCTGCATGCTTTGACCTTGGCACACGCATGCACCAAAGTACAGCCCTCTGCTGCGGGCCATGCGTCCGGTGCTCTGCCAGCACCCTCAGTCCGCGCCACGGAAACAGCCTGTCAAAATGCACACACCCGGAGAGATAGGCGTCTGCTTTTCTAACAAAAAGGCTCCAGTGGCGCGCTTTCGTCCCACAGTGGAGGGCCGGGAAGGGGGGTCAGTGCCAGGCGCCCGGGCGCGCCTCGTGGCAGCCGGGCGCCTCGTCGTCGGGCGCGCACGGCGTCAGCTCCACCGCCGCGAGCGCCATGCCGGCCGCCGACGCGGCCGCCCACAGGCGGCCCAGGCCGGCGCCGTGGCCGCGCGTGGCCAGGTACGCCGCCGATGCGTGCACCTCCAGCGCCAGCTGGTCCACGCGCTGCAGGAAGCCGGGGTCGCCCGCCGCGATGTCGTCCGCGAGCGCGTATCTGCATAGGGTAGGGTAGGGTAGGTGTAGCGCTCAAGCACACCTCTATGGGCTGCGACCGTAAGGAACCAAGTCTGGCCGACACACGGTTGTAACTCATTCTATGGGCTGTCAGCTGGCGCGTGGTGCACATGCAGCACATGCAGCGCGCGGTGGTGCACGCGGGCGCCAAGCAGGCCCCTCGCACGGCTAATGGCATGGGGGGATGGCCATGAGCCCGCCGACAGGCAGTCCCAGCCCAGGGGCCCCGGTCGCCAGCCTAACGCTACCTGCAGGAAGCGGCCAGCCTCCATGCGTGCATAACGAGTTGTTGTCATGCAAGCATGTTGCAAGCACATGCTTCACTGAAGGAATCAATATTTTGAGCAATCCTGTGCGTGCTCTAAAGTCCGCCAAGCAGCTCAACCCTGTCACAGGAGTGAAACGAGCGAATTTCGGCAAGTTCCAAGCCTCGCCAGCCGCGGTGCGCGCTCTGGTGCTCTGACAGGGCGGCGCACTCGCAGCCCTCGCAGTCCATTTTAAGCACGGCAAGGTGACCCAGCCGCAGCGCGCGCGCGAGCAGCGGCACGCTCGCCAGGAAGGGCGCCTCGGCGCGCGGCGGGTCGTCGCCGCGCACGCTCGCGCCCAGGCCCAGGAACGCCGAGCGGCGCCCCATGATGTTGGACTGGTAGGGCATCTGCCTCCGCGGCACGCAGCGCCCAGCATCAGCGGCGACCGCTTCTCACATCGGCAAAATGCAGACGCCCCCTCCTGCACCTGGGCACCGTAGGCTCCATGGGTACCAGTGGGACGCCCCTGCAAGCATATGGACCGCGGGCGCCATGGGCACCATCATGGCACCATGCATGGGCACCACGAGCTGCTCGGGCGTGTTGTGCGCGAACAGCATGACAACAGCCGCGAGGCGACCAGCACAGGTGAGGTGGGCCGGGCGCGCGCCGTGGGGTCCAGCCCGAGCCCGGCGCAGCCGTGCCGGGCGGCCAGGTCGTCGTCAAAGCTGAGGTCGTGGCCGATGCCGACCGAGATGGTAATGCAGGGCGCGCCCGGCGCGAGGTACGCGCTGACGTTGCACAGCGTGTGCGCGCCCCAGCCGTGCCCATACGCCGCCGGCTGGCAGCAGGGCAGCGCGTGGTGCCTGTGCCCGGCTGGCACGCGCGCCTGCGCGCAGGGCTGATCAGTGAGCGTCGTGACTTGGAGAACGCGCTACTGGAGCCGAGCCAGGTTGCGAGCCCGGGCTTGGCTTCCTCTTCACTTCATCGCTTCACTGTACTTACTCCTTAACACGCAGCACGCTCTGCGACGATTGGTGTGTACAGACACGCTGCTCAGTGGCCTGGACATACGCAGGTGCGGCGCAGTAAGCTCTGGTTGATGCGCACCTGCGCGGCGACCTTCGCCCTGATGTTGGCGCCCAGCTCCCGCAGGGCCCGCAGCGCGGCGGCTTCGCTCAGGTCGCCTAACGCCTTGACAGGGCTGGCTACCGCCCTGATAGGGCTGGTGTGCCCAGGCGTGGATGCAGCCAGGAGCAGCAACACGGCTACAACTGCCGCTGCAAGGCGCATCGCCGGGCCTGGGCGTACACCGCAGCCAGGGTACTGCCCAGCCGTCTGGCTGCTGCCAAGTGATGACTCTGCCGGGCGAGCTGCTGTGTATCACCAGGTGTATCTGTCCCATCAGCTGCACTGCATGGCACGCGGTGCGTCACACCAGGCAAACAACGTCACTTTGTGGGCACCGCTGACTTATAGTTCACTGTCAGAAAGCCAATATGTGGGAGCTAAGAGACAGTGCGTTGCATGAGATGCGCTTGCTCTGAAGCAGCCCTACGCTGCCTGTGTGCGGTTGCTGTGTGGCTGACAACACCAACGAATACAGGGACCGAGCTGCGGCCACCCTCAGACTGATCAGTCCTGGACCGCTGCAATTTGCATTCATGCACAGCAGGGGATAAGGCCCTGTGAAGATTTGGAACGTGCATTGACAGAGGGGGGTTTTGGAGAACCGCACACGAACGCGACAGCGATCTTTTTGTTTCGCAAATTGAGCTGTTTCAAGGCAACAACGGAGAAGCACCACCACAGAAGTGTTACTTGACTTTATAGGGACTAGACTGGCCAGTGATGCGGTGCGATCGCATTTGCCAACCATGCATCCCGAGGACACGACCCCGCGCAGTAAGGTCACAGGGGTGAAGCTAGAGGTGATGCTGGCTATAATATCGGGCACCTACGGGTCCGGCCGGGCATACACGTGCCATCAGCTGCG
>JAABUU010001204.1_pt1 | contig 45799 bp, 36 predicted proteins | sample 5559301 | NCBI WGS metagenome assembly JAABUU01 (sample SAMN10711884, study PRJNA513360) | rock metagenome | isolation source: Antarctica rocks | place: Antarctica: Victoria Land, Richard Nunatak white | reverse complement strand
GTCTCCAAAAGTGCCAAAACGTCGTTAAACGAGCGCCCAAGGGCCGAAAACATGGCCTGAGAGCGAGGAGATCGCGATGAACCTCGATCCGACAAGTAAAACCTCGCCTATTTCCGCACCCTGCTAACGCAACCGTACGGCCCGCCTAGCCGTCGCGCCGGGGCGCGGCAAAACGGCAGCGATACTCGACGGCGATTACCACCCGACGGCTTCGCCGTCTTTGCCAAGATCGGAACCGGCGCTGTAGGCTCCACTGGGTAACGTCTCGATGGCCTGATAGCCGCCCATCGGCGCGCGGCTTGATGATTTTACGATGTGTCCCATGCGCTGCAACGGCTTGCCGACGACGTCGTACAGCGGCGCCTCCAAGTACAACGTGTTGGAGACCTGATTGTGGCGGAAGCGCGCCATGTCGCCGGCTTGCTGGACGTTGGCCCGCAGATCGGCGATGTCGACGACGATTTGCTCGTGGCCTTGCGACTGCATGTCGCCGCCCATCAAACCCAAGGTCATGAACGGCCGGCCGTCGCGGGTGATGAAACCAGCGTCGAGCGTGTTGTAGGGCCGCTTGTGCGGCGCGATTGCATTGGGACTCTTGGGATCGAGGCTGAACAAGCCGCCGCGGTCGTGGAGGATGAAGCCGTATCCCGGCACGGTGATGCCGGAACCGAAACCATCGTAGTTGCTGTTGACCCACGAGACCATGTTCCCGAAGCGGTCCGCGGTCGAGAGCACGATCGTGTCTCCCGCACCACTAGCCGCGCCGCTTGGGCCGGTGCGCGAGGCCCGCAGCGGATCGATCTTCGCACACAGCGCCGCGGCGTGTCGGCGCGAAAGCAGCCGTTGCAGCGGTATCGTGCTGAACTGCGGGTCACCGTTGTAGGCGTAGAGATCCGCGTATGCTAGCTTCTTAGCTTCGACGAGCAGATGCCAGTACTGCGGGTTCGTCGGTCCGAGCGTTGCAAGGCTCTGTCCCGGCGTTGCCTTCGGAACGCATGCCGCGAGAATGTTGAGGGCCTCACTCGCCGCGAAGCCTTGCGACGGCGGCGGCAGCTCCATGAGATCGTAACCGTGATAGCGTGTCGTTACCGGCGAAACCCACTCGCCGCGATAGCTCGCGAGATCGGCGAGCGTCATCGTGCCGCCGAGGGCCTTTGACTTCGCAACGATAGCACGCGCGATCTCGCCGTTATAGAAAACATCGCGTCCGTATTTTTGCATCAGCCGCAACGCACGTGCGAGGTCGGGATTGCGATACATCCCTCCGGCAACGGGTGGCTTTCCGCCGACATACCAGGTGGCCACCGAATCCGGATCCAGCCGCGAACAGCAAGCGCGCAGCGGCAAAGCATTGGGCAGACGCCAGTCGTGGGCGATGCGCTCCGAGACCGGAAATCCGTTCTGTGCGTAGTCGACCGCGGGTGCCAGCACGCGTTCGAACTTCATCGTGCCGTAACGGCGCAGCACTTCGTCCCAGCCCCAAGCCGAACCCGGAACGGTAACGTCGAGAATGCCGCCCGGCGGCATGCCCGATCCCGGTCCCCAGTCTTTTGGATCGTATGCGTACCCGAGTGCGTTAAAACGCCCGATCGTAGCACCGCTCGGCGCTTTTCCGCTCGCATTGAGCACGTCCCAATGATGGCCTTTCGCGATGTAGATGATCGCGAACAAGTCGCCGCCCATACCGACGTTCATCGGCTCGGTGACGTTGAGCGTCGCCGCCGTGGCGACTGCCGCGTCGACGGCATTACCGCCCTCCATCAGAATTCGCAAACCGGCCTGGGCTGCGAGCGGTTGGCTCGTGACGACCATGCCGTTCCGCGCCGTCACCGCCGAACGGCTTTGGGGAAGCTACCCTTCTGCGCGCTCGCCGCGCACTGCGCTGCATGCCGCCGCGGGGCGAGCCGAGCTACAGCGCAGCGCGATTCTTGACGAGACAGCTGTGCCCGTAAATAATCCGAAGAGCCCGAGCGACGGTACGGCCAAGCCCATGGCGACGAACTGCCATTGCCTTTTTGAAGTACCCACGGCCGCAGTCCCTCCCGTCCTTCAGATCCCAAATCGTGCGCTACCCTGCTCGATCCAGCGCGGGTTTAAACGGAGCACTGCTGCAAACATCCCGCGGAGGGCGCCTGCACCGGGGACGCACCGAGTACGCTTAACCTCGCATCGCCGGCGCTCGTGTGGCGCTAATTCTTAGGGTCGAGGTCGCACCTCGCCCTCGCCGAAGTACCGACCATGTTCGTCCACCGTCTGAAGCTGCGCTCGCCGCAGCTGCTGCCGTCGTGGATTCCGCGTCCCGCCTTGAGCGGCCGCTTCCATCCGAGCGCGAGCGTACTGTCGATCGTGGCCTCGCCGGGCTACGGAAAGACGGTGCTCGCCGCGCAGCACTACGAAGCGTGGACGGGCCCGAAGGCCTGGTATTCGCTCGACCGCGACGATGCGGATCTGGCCGTGTTTGCCGTCCATCTCGAGACGATGATACGCTCGCTCGGCGCCAAGCCGCCGTTCGACGGCGACACGTGGCGCGTCGGATCGCCCAAAGAAGTCGGCAGCATCTTTGCCGAGATGCTCGCGGAGGCGCAGACGCCGCCGCTCGTCGTCTTCGATGATGTGGACGCGCTCGAAGGCGGCCGTTCGCTGCCGGCTCTGGACGAGTTCCTACAGCGAGCGACGCGCGGCGGAGCGGTATTTATCGTGACCGGTCGCTCGATGCCGCTCGCTCTGCACGGCTTCGCCGCCGGTTCGCGCCTCGTTACCGTTACCGCGGGCGATCTTGCGTTCGATGCTGCGGAATCGCGCGCGTACTTGTCGCGCGCGACCCAACACGGCCCCGACGAGAGCGCACTCGACCAGCTCGCGGAACGCGCCGAAGGGTGGCCCGCGGGCCTCGCGCTCGTCGCGACGGCCGCGTCACTTACGGGAGCGCCGGCCGGTCCCGACGTGCTGACCGCGCCGGACGATCAGACCCGCCCCCTGCTCTTCGCCTACCTGGCAGCGGAAGTGCTCGACGGGCTTGCTGCCGGCGAACGGCAGTTTTTACTCGAAACCTCGATTCTCGACGTGCTCAATGCCGAGCTGTGCGACGCAGTTACACAGCGGTGCGATGCCGCCGCCATTCTGCCGTCGCTCTGTACCCGCGGCTTGTTCGTGACGCGCCACACGGGCGATGCATACAAGACGCACCAACTCTTCCGCGAATTTCTGCACGACACGTTGCTGCGCACGGGCGACCGCGTAGACATCGCGACTTTGCACCGGCGCGCGGGCGTCACGCTCGCGCAACGTGGAGACCGGTCGGGGCAGATCGCGCATCTCCTGGACGCGGGCGATCTCGACGATGCTGCCGCGGCACTGGAGACGGCCGCGTTTGCGATGCTGTCGGCGGGTCTGCTCGAGCGCGTCGCTTCGTTCTTGGGGCGCATCGGTCACACTCGTATCGAATCGAGCCCGACCTTGCTGATCGCGCGCGGACGGCTCGCGCAATTACGCGGCGATTGGGATATTGCCCGTGCGTCGCTCGAGCGCGCGATCCGCGATGCCCGTGAGCGCCGCGAACATGGTGTGTTGGCGGAAGCGGTGCGCGTCCTGGCGCCGATCTTGGCATCGCGTGGTGAATTCGTCCAGCTGCTCACGCTGCTCGAGGGGGCGCTGGCGCTCGGCGACCGACTCAGTGAGCCGAGCCGCACGGCGCTGTTGATGACGCTCGGCGCAGTCTTGCTCGAGAACGACCGTTTCGACGACGCGCTTGAAGTGTTCGGTCAGATTATGCCGTCGGTCGTCGTGCGCGGCGATCTCGCTCTGCAGGGCATGGTGCTGCATAACACGGGCGTCGCGCACGCTCGCCGCGGCGATCCGTATGCCGCGCTCGTGTTCTACGAACGCGCCCTGAAGGTCAAGCGCAGCGCGGGCCAGCGCGTCTCCGCGCTGCTGACGTCAGGCAACCGCATAAACCTGCTGCGACTCCTGGGCGATTACGACGAAGCGGAATCCCTTACGCGGCAGTTTCTCGAAGATGCGTATGATATCGGCGACGCGCATCTGGTCGCCCACGCGCACGAAAATGAAGGGGCGCTCAAGCTCATGCGCGGCGACTGTGCCGCTGCCCACGTCGCCTTCTGCAAAGCGCAGGAAGCCTGCGATCCGGCCGACGTGCTCGTGCTGCCCGACGTGTTGCACGGACTTGCGCGCGCGGCGTTCGCGTCGGAGCAGTATGCGGACGCCGACGATGCTTGCCTCAAAGCGATCGGCCTTCTGCGCGCGGCAAAACGGCGCGCGTTCACCGCGCCCATGCTCGTCACGCGCCTTGAGTGCGCAATCGCGGCGGGCGAGCTTCCTCGCGTTCTCGCGCTTGCCGGCGAGGCGGTGGCGGCGGTTGCGGATGCACCCGATGCCGTGCTTATCGCGAGCGTCAATTTGGACGTCGCGGCAGCTCTGGTCGGGGTTCTCACGCACCTCCCGAGCAGCGCGGCCGAAGAGGCCGAACGGCTCGCAGCGGGCGCGGCGGCGATAGCAGCTGCCTTGCTCCATCAGCGCGATTACCGATTCTTAGTGCGCACGAAAGCCGCGTTTGCCGCGTTGCAGCCGCACTTTCGCCGATGGGGTATCGGCGCCGAATTCGAATCCCATAAAGCGCCCGTCGCCCCGCCTCTGCGCATCGAGATGCTCGGTGGTTTCCGGATATATGTCCACGGTGAGCCGCTGCCGCCGCAGGCCTGGAAACGCCGTAGGGCGCGCGACATCTTGGCGTTTCTCGTCAGCCTGCGCGGCGCGTCCGTGCTGCGTTCGCGGCTGACCGATCTCTTCTGGTCGGATGCCGAAGCAGACGCCGCGCACGATAACCTGCGCGTCACCATTAGTGCGATCCGTAAAGCCGTCGGAGACGTCGTGAAGTTTGAAGGCAACGCCTACCGATTCGTCAATCCGCCGGACACTCTGCTCGACATCGACCTCTTCGAAGCGCATCTTGAAGCTGCGCGCCACGCGCTAAGTACCGGACATCACGACATTGCACGGCGTGAATACGCGGCCGCGGCCGAGTTGTACCGCGGCGAATTCCTGGACGGCATCGAAGACGGTGGATGGCAGTGGCGCGAACGCGAGCGGCTCCACGCGGCTGCTCTGGAGGCGCTGCGCTGGCTTGCGGCCGACTCCGAGGGTGACCCCGAGTTCCGCCGGCACGTTCTCGAACGGCTGTTGGAGATCGCCCCCTTCGAGATCGATGCCGTGCGGCGGCGGCTCGACTTTATGACCGCGGAGATGCGGGTGAGCGATGCCCGGCGGGATTACGATGTCTGGAAGGCGCGTTACCGAGCGACGGTCGGTGCGGAACCGCCGGAGGTCTGGCGCCCGCCGCTCGAGGTCAGTGCGGCTGTCGCGCGTGTTCGCGATTTGTCACAGGCTCCGGCCTAGAATCGCCCCAGCGGTTCTCTAAGGAGGGGAAGCAGCCCAGCCGAGGGGGACCGCCGTGAACGAGGGGAACGGGAGGGCCGGTTCGCGCCGGTCCTCCCGGCGTCGTTAGGTCTTTCGAAACTCGCGTCGAGAACTGAACTGAGCTAGAGTGTAAGTGTAGGGTAGCGCTGTTAGCGCCTTGCTTGGACTTTGTTCGCTTTCTGTTACACCCCGCGACGTAGAGTGATCGTAGACACTCCCCGCTCATGTAAAAGGAACTCGATGCGTATTCTTGTCAGCGCGGCGGCTGCAGCTGCCCTAGCCAGCGTCGCGGTTGCACCCGCCACCGCGGGCGTTTCACGCTATTCCGGTGTTTCACCGTACCCCGGTGCTCACGCGGCTTCCGGCTGGGCCAATACAGCGACGCAAGCCCTGCCGCTCGTCAAGGCGACCGACCTCGGCCGAGTCTCCGCCGGGATGCCGCTTCGGCTGGTTGTGGCGCTGACCATGCGGGATAAAGCGGGCGCGATGAACCTCGTGCACCGCGAGCACAACCCGCGCGATGTGATGTACCACAAGACGGTCACGCCGGCGCAGTTCACGGCCGCCTTCAACCCGACGGGCGCCCAGGTCAACGCGGTCGCCACGTATCTTGCGAAACAGGGCTTCCGGAACATCTCCGCCGAGCCCAACAACTTGATGATTACCGCGAACGCGACGGCCGGCCAAGCCGGCGCCGCGTTCAACACCGACATCCACGCGTTCAAACAATTCGGTCGCGTGATCTACGCACAAGTAAAGCCGGCTCAGGTTCCGACTGCCCTTGGCGGCACGGTCGCCGCGGTGCTTGGGCTCAACAACATCCAATTGAGAACGGCCGCCGTGCGGCTGTCGCGCAGGAACGCCGCCTCGGCACCACCAGACGCCTGCGTTGGCGCGCCCATTCCGCCGACCACGGACTGTCTGCGTTCCTACACGGCACATGATTTCCAGGCTGCATACAGCGGTCTCGATTACACGACCCGCAACGGCAACCACAGTTACAACGGCAAGGATTCGACGACGGGCTACGCCGACTCAATTGCCGTGTTCGCCCAGGGCAACCTCGCGCAAGTGCTGCCGGACCTGCGCACGTACGAAAAGGCCGACGGCCTTCCCCAAGCTTCCTATAGCATCGTGAACGTCGGCGTCCCGAGTCCCGACACGGCCGGGCTCATCGAGTGGGATCTCGATTCGCAAAGCTCAACGGGGATTGCACAGCAAGTGCGTCACCTTTACATGTACGACACAACCTCGCTGACCGACTCGGACACCGGACTCGAGTTCAATCGCTTCGCAACGCAAGATATCGCTCGCGAGGGTAACGCCTCCTTCGGCGAGTGCGAAGTGTTCCCGGAAGCCGACGGCGCGATGGTCGCCGATGACGAAGTATTCTTAGAAGCTGCGGGACAAGGTCAGACGGTTTTCGTTTCCAGCGGCGACAATGGTTCCGCGTGTCCGGTGGTCATATCGACCGGCATTCCCGCATCCGGCCCTCCCGGAGTGAGCTATCCGGCTTCGTCCCCGTACGTCGTCGCCGTCGGCGGCACGACGCTCGTAAGCGATCAGAAGACGGCCGCGTACGGTGGCGAGAAGACGTGGGAAGGCAGCGGCGGCGGGCCTAGCATGTTCGAGAACGAGCCGTACTGGCAGAAGACCGTCACCATTCTCGGTGCTGCCGGAATGCGTCAGGTTCCCGACGTCGCGATGGACGCCGATCCCAACACGGGCGCGATCATCTTCAACAACGGCAAAATGACCTTCGTCGGAGGTACGAGTCTCGCTTCGCCGTTGACGATGGGCGTGTATTCGCGGCTCATGACTTCTCACGGCGACGAAATGGGCTTTGCTTCGCCGAACCTGTACTATGAGTACATCGCCTTCCCGGCCCCCACACCCCCGGCAGTTCCTACCGGTCCGGTCGGATTCGAAACGAACCTTGTCGGCGGGTTCCATGATGTATACACGAGCGGCAACGGGCAGTACACGGCCCTCCCGCGCTACGACCTCGTCACCGGTCTCGGCTCGCTCGACATCGGGCACCAGACGGTCGACATCGACCTGATCAACGACGGCGACGGTCAATAGCGCCGTCCCTCGCATCGTTCAAAGTTCGATCTTCACCCTATCCGTATCCAGTGGAAGGTTCCGTGATCGATGGCGGGGCTTCGCACATTGCACTCAACAAAAGGAGAACCGTAACGAAGACTATGTTCAATAAGCCATTCGCGACCGCGGCCGGCGCCGCGTTAGCTGCCGCACTTTGCTCGCCTGCGTGGGCCGCGACGCTCGGGTCCGGCTTCACGCCCAACCTCCATTTGAAGAACCCCACTAAAGGCGGCGCCTTGACTATCCAAGACGTCGAGCCGGGGCTGCGCGTCGACGCGTGCAACCGCGTCTTCGTCAGCGCCATCCGCGGCGTCCCGACCGGCACCGACCTCTTTCAAGTGCAAGTCCGCAACGGCGTCGCAGCGTACGCGTACCGAGGCCAACCCGATGGACTGCCAATGGGAATTCCTCCGACGGGGCTTGCCCCGGGCGGCGGTGACACGGACGAAGCGATCGGATCGTTCGCGGCTTGCAAACCTACGCCGCCGACATACGACACGCAAGTCGGGACGCTTTTGGTGACGAGCCTCAACCTCGCGACCATCTATACGTCGCAAACGGCCGACGAGGGCCGGACATACACCCCCGGCACCAACGCTGCGGGCGTGATTCCCGTGGTTGACCGCGAGTGGAACGCCGCGCAAGGCGGACTGGAACGCTATGATGTCACGCATGACCTTGCGACCGGCAACATCGTGTTCTCAAAGTCGATGGACGGCGGTCTCACGTGGCTCAACGGAACGTTCACCGATACCCAAATCGCCAGCACGACGACCAACAACAATGAACTCGGCGAGATCGTCGTCGACCAAAAACATCACATCCTGTACCAAGTCTTCGTCTCCGTGGCCAACGCAACGGAGAATCTCAATGGAACCGTCAACGCGGTGCCGTTCCACGTTGTGTGGGTCGCCAAATCAATTAACGACGGATTGACTTGGTCCGACAACATGGTCTTCAACGGCCCCAAGACCCAGAGCTACAGTCACATATTCCCAATGATCGCGACCGATGACGCTGGCAACGTTTACGCCGGATGGTCCGACAACACGAACGTTTTCGTTGCGTACTCGCCGGCCGGACCCAAAGCCGGCGTCCAGTGGTCAGCGCCGATTCAAGTGACGGGCACGGGCGGCGATCCGTTCAAGACCCACATCTTCCCGTGGCTCTCCGCGGCCGGCAACGGCGGGCTCGACGTCGTGTATTACGAGACCACGGGGGCCAACCCGGACTTAGCGACCAACACCTGGCAAGTCGGGTTCGCGCAGAACAAGAACGTGCTCAGGTCGCCGCTCTCCTTCACGCATCAGGTCGCAAGCGATCACATCATCCATACAGGTCAGATCTGCGAAGGTGGGATCGGCTGCGACTCGACGCAAAAAGGCAATCGAAATCTTGCCGACGACTTCCAGGTTGCGGTCGATCCGTTCGGCTTCGGCAACATCGCCTACACTGACGACCATGACGCGTCGATGCCGCCCCAGGTATACTTCACACGCCAGACGAGCGGCGGCCTCTTGGGTGGGGGTTTTCCGATCGGTCCCGCCGCCGTCGTCACGAACCACGGCTGCATCGCGGACAACTACGATGCCGGCGGCGGCAGCGCAATGCGGCTCAAAGCCCCCGAATTCAACACCCCGGGTTGGTTGACCGTCGTGCTCAATCGCAAGGTCGCGCTTGCCGGGCCCGTCACCTCGTTCATGGGCACGGGCCCTACGTCGGGGCTGTTTACCGGCAAGACGCGGAATGGAGCGCTGTTCGCAGGCAACGTTACCAACGGCGCTCTCACGGTCCACCTTGGCCCGAAGACGCTAACGGTCGTTCCCGACAAAAACAGCGCAGTCGATGGCGACAATTCATGCCTGATGAAGGGCTGACCAACACGGTAGCTCTGTAGAACGCGAGAGAGCGGAGGCGGCAACGCCTCCGCTTTTTTTCTGATGTGCCGTGCATGCCCTAAGCTGGCTAGGCGAAACTCCCATCTCCTTGCCGGTGCGAGGAAAGGTCCTCTCTCGACGATGCGGCAACAAGGTTCGCCCCATCAAAGTCCCCCCACCGTAGAACAGGAGATTTCATTTGAAGAAACTTGCGCTTTTTGCATGTGCGGCGTTTGCTAGCGGCTTGATGCTGATGCAATCGGCACAGGCATCGGTCCCGGTCGATCGCAGCCGGCTAAAGCCGATGTTCATAACGCTGCCGGCGCGCGGCATCACCGCCAATATGCTGCGCGCGCAGGCGCGCGCTGCCGTACCCGAAACGATCCCGTTTTTCACCTCGAAAGTCACGTCGCCCGTGGACGGCAATACCTACGAGTTTCATATCCTCGGTACGGACCCGACCACAAGCAAGGTGAACACGACCGTTAAGTACGTTCCAATCATGCTGCGCATCCATTTTCCCGATGGAACGGTCCTCGACCCGACTCAACCGGGTTGCGGCGATACCGTATCCGTGCAGCAGCGATTCTTCGGCTCGCCTCTCTTCAACTCCACGCCGCTTTCGTCCAACGGCGTAGACGTGGGCAATACGCAGATCATCGACGCCTTTCAGCGTGCGGAGTTTTGGCAGTATGTCAAGGGCAGCAACTATCACGTGCTCTTGGCGCCCGTGGCGCAGCCCCGCCTGATCGACGTGGCGGCTCCGCGCGGCGCGCAGACGACCTCCGGCAGTTGCGCGGGAACGGCGCATAACCTCGGCGTCATCAGCATCAACGACTACGACGTATTGCTCCAAAAGATTTCCAACAAGTACGCGACGACCAAAGAAGTTCCGGTGATCGTCTCCTACAATGTGGTTCTGGGGTTCCCCGACTTTAGCGCGTGCTGCGTCATCGGATATCACAGCGCCTACCTACGAGGGCGTAACGGTATCCAGACGTATGCGAACGCGGCGTACGTCGATCATGGTATTTTCAGTGGCGACATCGAAGACATTCACCCTTGGACACACGAACTGGGTGAGTTATTCAACGATCCCTTTGGCGGCAACCCGACTCCGGCATGGGGTCACGTCGGACAAGTCCAGTATTGTCAGAACAATCTTGAAGTCGGCGATCCATTGACGGGCAAGCCGTTTCTGGTGAACTATCACGGCTTCCGGTATCATCCGCAGGAACTGGCCTTTTTCGACTGGTTCTACCGCACGCCGTCGCGCGGCACCGGAGGAGAGTACTCCTTCGAAGGCACCTTCGAATCGGCTCAGCCATTGTGTAAATAGGCGCCTCCGCTCGCTTTTTGGCGCCTGGATCGGCCGAACTCGTTTAATCGAAGCGGCAGATCGCCGCAATTCAAATCAGCGCGGGTACAACACGCACATGAACGTAGCAGCACCCGACCTCAACACCAACCCGCCGCGTAGCGGGCGCGAGATGCTTGGCCGCTATGCGTGGCTGGCACGGCTCGCCGACAAAGTACGCGCCGACCATGCCGGCACCGAAGGCGAGTATATTGCTTACTGCGGTCTCTCGACCGGCTTTCTCGAACGTGCGGGCGTGCCCGAGGACGACTTCGACACGCTGATCCGCGACGGCGCAAGCGACGAAGATCTTTCGCGATACTTCGATGGGCACGTCTCCGACGCGCAGCGCGAAGCGGCGAACCGATACGTGCTACAGGACATGAAGTCGCACGTCGACGAGCAGGACGCCGAAGAAGGCCATCACTAGTACGAGCCGGCGACTCTTCTTCGGTACCCTTCATTTCAATGATGAGGCGGAGGAGTATATGCAAATATTGGTCGAGCCACTAGGTCACCCGTCGCTCTCTGTGCTTGTTGAGACCTTCAATGAAATCGGTCAAGAGTACAATATCGACCCCTGCTTACTAGCTGCAATCGCGCAAGAAGAGAGCACCTGGAATAAGCTTGGGGTGTCGTTCGACGGAAACTACGGGCGCGGACTCATGCAAGTGGACGCGGCGTTCCATCCCTTCGCGGAGCAACGTGTCGTTTATAAGGAGCCGGTGCAATGGATCACCGGAGCCGGGCGCACGGGCAAGGCGGTCGACGTTCCCGCATCCGTTGCCGCCGGTGCTCCGGTATTCGACGCACACGAGAATCTGCGGTACGCATGCAGCAGTATTCTGATGCCCGCGTTCGCGCACTTTGCGCCACGCGCCGATCGTGAAGTGTGCGTCATCGCGAGCTACAACGCCGGCATCGCGGGCGTCGACGCCGCCCTTGCCGCGGGCCGCTCGCCGGATAGCGCGACCTACGATCCGGGCTACGTATCGAAAATCACTTCGAGCTACGGGTGGCTCGCCGCAACGAGCGCGGCCAACGCTGAATCTATGCGCGCAAGGTAGCCGGCGAGCGTCGCATCCGGCATGCTGGAAGACGCTCATTCTTTCGCCGGGCAAGCGCGTATTTTCACTGGGCAAACGCCTCGGCGCGCGCGCAATCGAACGGGGGTTCGATCAAACTCCCCGAAGGGCGCAGCCGATGGGTTGGCTCGGGAAGCTCAAGAACGCGCTCGGGCGCCAGCGCGAATCGCTCGCCGGCATCGAAACGCTCGCACTGCAGCAGCGTCCCCTCGATCGCGAGTTTTGGGACGAATTCGAAGAGATTTTGATCGCGGCCGATTTCGGGGTCCCGACGGCCGAGAAAATTCTCGATGGACTGCGCACCGTCGCGCGGCAGGAGTTTTTTCGCACGAGCGACCCCGTGATCGCCCGTTTCAAGAGCGACGTCGCCGCCTTTCTTACGGTGCCCGGGACCGGCGGGCTCGACCTCGCCCGACGCCCGTCCGTCATCTTGGTCGTGGGGGTCAACGGCAGCGGCAAAACGACGACGATCGGTAAGCTCGGGCAGCTCTTGCGGTCGCATCGTGAGCGCGTGATGTTCGTAGCAGCCGATACGTTCCGAGCCGCAGCTGCCGAACAACTCGCCATCTGGGCCGAACGCAGCGGCGCGGAGTTCGTCCGCGGCCGTGAGGGGTCCGACCCTGCTTCCGTCGTTTACGACGGACTCTCGGCGGCAAAGGCGCGCAACGTCGACGTCGTTATCATCGATACGGCCGGACGCTTGCAAACGAAAACCAACCTGATGGAAGAACTCAAAAAGATCCGCCGTGTCATCGAGCGTGAAACCGGAGCGCCGCCGGACGAGACGTTACTCGTCCTCGACGGCACGACGGGTCAGAACGCAATCTCGCAAGCGCGACTCTTTAACGAAACGACCAAACTGACGGGCGCCGTCGTCACCAAACTCGACTCGACGGCCAAGGGCGGCGTTCTGGTCGCCATCAGCGACGCGCTCGAGGTTCCCATCAAGTTCATTGGCCTCGGCGAGGACCTCGACGCCCTACGCCCCTTCGTCGCCTCGGACTACGTCGACGCGCTCTTCGAAGCGGCCTGAAATCGGTGCCGGAACGAAATGAAGCACATAGCGCCATACAGGTGGCACACAGACGATTTACTCTCTACGCAAAGGAGCAGTTTACGTGGCAGACGATAGGGCGGCAGCGCTAGGTAACGCGCTCGCGCAGATCGAGCGACAGTTCGGCAAGGGCTCCATCATGAAGATGGGTGACTTCTCGGCGAAGATGGCGATTGAGGCGATCCCGACGGGGTCGATCGCTCTCGACCTCGCACTCGGCGTGGGTGGTGTGCCACGCGGTCGCGTCGTGGAAATCTACGGTCCGGAATCGAGCGGTAAAACGACCCTCGCGCTGCACATCATCGCCGAAGCGCAGAAGCTGGGCGGCACGGCGGCCTTCGTCGATGTCGAGCACGCGCTCGATCCGACGTACACGCACGGCCTAGGCGTCGATCTCGACAATTTGCTCGTCTCGCAACCCGATACGGGCGAACAGGCTCTGGATATCGCCGAGATGCTGGTGCGCTCCAATGCCGTCGACGTCGTCGTCGTCGACTCGGTTGCGGCTCTCGTCACCAAGGCCGAACTCGAAGGCGACATGGGCGACACGCACGTCGGTTTGCAAGCGCGGCTCATGTCGCAGGCGCTGCGCAAACTCACGGCTGCGATCTCACGGTCGAAGTGCTGCATGATCTTCATCAATCAGCTGCGTGAAAAAGTCGGCGTGATGTTCGGCAGTCCCGAGACGACCTCGGGCGGCCGTGCGCTCAAATTTTACGCATCCGTGCGCTTGGACGTTCGTAAACTCGAGCAGATCAAAGTCGGCCAAGATTCAGTCGGTGCTCGGACACGCGTCAAGGTCGTCAAGAATAAAGTCGCGCCGCCGTTCCGCCAAGCCGAGTTCGACATCACCTTCGGGAAGGGTATCTCGAAGATGGGTTCGATCCTCGACGTTGCGCTCGAACGCAACATCGTGGGTAAGAGCGGTTCCTGGTACACGTACGGCGACGTGCGCGTGGGGCAAGGCCGCGAAAACGCTAAAGCGTTCCTCGAAGAGCACGGCGACGTTGCCGACGAGATCGACGGTAAGATCCGCGAGGCGCTGCGGGCCTCGGCTTCCCCCAACGGCCACGCGCTCGCCGCCGTGGAAACCGGCAATTCTGAGTGAAGCGGGCAGGGAGCGCGCAAAAGCACCGGCGCGCCTCGTCGCCCTGCGCCTCCTCGCGCAACGCCGGCTGACCGAGGTGCAGCTCCGAACCCGACTTGCTCGCAAAGGGTTCGAGGAAAGCGAGGTGCACGCGGCGGTTGCCACCTGCAAGCGAGACGGCTTCGTCGACGACGTGCTCTTTGCGCGTCTCTTCGTCGAGGGCCGCACGAAAGCCGTCGGGAACGCGCGCCTGGTCGCCGAACTCGTGCGTCGCGGCATCGATTGCGACGCGGCAAAAAACAGCGTCGGCGCGTGCGAGCGACGCGAAGATGAACGCATAGCGCTTGCCGCCGACAAACTCTTTCGCACGCGTACGTCACTGAGTTATCCGAGCGCAGCGCGCGCGCTCGAACGGCTGGGTTTTCCGTCGTCGCTCATCTATCGGCATCTGCGCCTTCGTGCGCAAGCCGAGGATTCGTTTTCCGAATTCTTGTAAAGCAAGGCATGCGCTCTTTCCTTGCTGCGCTTTTAACTACGGCGTGCGCGCTGTGTGCCGCGCCGGCGCCGGCGGCCGCCGTCGAATTACAAGCGGTGGCGCAAGCAGCTCAGCAGTACCACAACTCGAACCCGCATCTCCAGGCGATGTTTCGCGCCGCGCTCTTGAACACGAGCCGCCAAGCGACCTTCGCGTCGGATGGCACGGCCTACGTCAAGACGGGCGACATTCCCGCGGAGTGGTTGCGCGACGCTAGCGCCCAGGTACGTCCATACCTGTTCTTCGCCAAGAACGATATGCAAGTCTCGTCATTGCTGCGGGGGATCATCGCGCGCGAAGGTAAGTACGTTCAAGTCGATCCCTATGCGAATGCCTTTACGCTCGATTATCGCGTTTGGGAAGAAAAGTTCGAGCTCGACTCACTCGCATACCCGATCATTCTCGCCTGGGATTATTGGAAGGCGACGGGCGACGACTCGATCTTCACGGGGGAGGAGTCGCTCGGCTTCGACAAGGCGCTCGAGACGATGGAACGCGAGCAAGACCACGCGCACAACTCACGGTACACGCATCGTGAGTTGCATAATAGCGGTGGTGCACGCACGCCGAGTCCAGTCGCCTACACGGGCATGATTTGGACCGGTTTTCGCCCCTCCGACGACGCCTGTGTTTACAATTACCTCATCCCCTCCGAGATGATGGCGGTCGTCGCGCTCGGCGACCTCGCGGAGATCGAACGCACGGTATATCGCAATCTCATCAAGAGCGACCGCGCGTCGACCTTGCGCTCCGAGGTGCAAAACGGCATTCAGGAATTCGGCGAAGTCTTTACGCCGAACTACGGCTACGTCTACGCTTACGAAGTTGATGGACTCGGCAACAAAATCTTGATGGACGACGCCAACATCCCAAGCCTTCTGTCGGCGCCCTATTTGGGCTACACGACCGACGACGCGTTCGTTTACCGGAACACCCGGCGCTTTCTGCTCTCAAAGAAGGATCCATATTACTACGCGGGTTCGGTCGCACGCGGCATCGGCAGCGCTCACACGAGCGATGGATACGTGTGGCCGCTGGCGCTGTTGATCCAGGGCATGACGACAACCTCATCCGCGGAACGCAAGACGGTGCTCTCCGAGTTGCTCGCAAGCGATCCCGGCGACCATCTTTTGCACGAGTCGTTCGATCCGAACGATCCCGCGCGTTTTTCTCGTAAGGATTTCGGCTGGCCGAACGCGCTCTTTTCGGAGTACGTGCTAACGCAGTTCGACGGCGTCGCCGAGTTGCCGATGGGTAACACCAGCGACCTTGAATTTCGCGGCGACTGAGCCATGGCGCCAAGCAAAGCCGATATCATCCTAGGTGTGCAGTGGGGCGATGAAGGCAAGGGGCGTGTCGTCGACTCGTTTGCGGCCGATTACGATATCGTGGCGCGTTTCGGCGGCGGCGATAACGCGGGCCACACGCTCGTCGTCGGCGAGCAAACGTTGGCCCTGCGCATCGTGCCGAGCGGCGTGCTACAGGAGCGGCCCCAGCTTTTCATCGGGGGCGGAACCGTTGTCAGTCTTGAGGGCCTCGCAAAGGAACTCGAGATGCTCGCCGGCATCGGCGTCGACGTGTCGCGCATCAACGTCTCCGACCGCGCGCACGTCGTGTTCCCCTATCACGCAGCACGCGACCGCGCGAGCGAAAAGGCGCGCGGCGACGCGGCGCTGGGCACGACGGGGCGCGGCATCGGCCCGGCGTACACCGACAAAGCGGCGCGAATCGGAATAAGCTTCGGCGACCTGCGCAAACCCGAAGCCGCTGCCGACAAGATACGCTACAATCTGCTCGCGCCTGCTCCGCAAGCGGCGTCGACGGAAGCGCTACCGAGCGCCGACGACATCGTTGCGACGATGCTCGAGCGCTTGCCGAGCATCATGCCGCACGTGGTGGACGGCGTCGCATATCTGCACGATGCGCTCGAGAGCGGCAAGCGCGTTCTGATCGAAGGGGCGCAGGGCACGCTGCTCGACGTAGGTTACGGCACCTATCCCTTCGTGACGAGTTCCCACACGATCGCGGGCGGTGCGTGTACCGGACTTGGTCTCGGACCGACGGCCATCGCCCGCGTCGTCGGTGTCGCGAAGGCGTACTGTACGCGGGTCGGCGCCGGCCCGTTTCCATCGGAGCTCGACGACGATGTCGGGGCGCGTCTGCGCGAACGCGGTAACGAGTTCGGCACCGTTACCGCTCGCCCGCGTCGCTGCGGCTGGTTCGATGCCGTCGCTGCGCGTTATGCCGCGCGCCTCAACGGCCTCACCGCGGCCGTCGTCACCAAACTCGACGTCCTCTCACACTTCGAACGCATCGCGATAGTCCGCGATTACCGCCTCGGCGAACATTCGGTTGATTTCGGCGCCGCAAACCAGCCGGCACTTGCCCTCGATCTCGAGTGGTTCGAAGGGTGGGACGAAGACATTTCGGCCGTTCGCCATATCGCCGGCCTTCCGCGCGCCGCGCGCCGCTACGTCGAAGCCCTCGAATCCGCCCTCACCGTCCCGGTGGAAGCCGTCTCACTCGGTCCCGAACGGCAATCGCTCGCGGTGTAACTTTCTGCCGAGGTCGCTACATCGCGTTCTGCGCGAGATGGCTTGCGAAGGCCGCCAGCCCCTCGGCGAGGTTCGCTCGCCCGAACCCGATTCGAAACCGATCGGGAGGCGTCGCGTTGAGATCAGTCGCTCTGCAAAGGCCTCGACGCCATCGTCTCCGCGATAGCGAGGATACGGGACGCAGCCGCCGTTGGGCCGGTGCAATCGAAGAGACGAGGAAACGTGCCGAAGAACGCGTCGAGCTTCGCAGGGTTCGCGGTGACCAGCGCGCAGTTGCGCGCGAGAAGCCGTTCGCGCGCGTAGCGCAATGACCGCCAAACGCTCGGACGGCCCCGCATTGCAGATCGACAGGTAGTGCTTCATGCGTTCCACCCGACCGCTTCGAAAGAAACGCTTCGAGCCGGAAGCCAGGCAGTGCCGTCACGTTACGGCTTTCACACCGGTCACCGAACGGAACAGAATCCGCAACCACGCCGCAGGCACGCACACAGCATCAAAGCGATTCAGTCTGATCGCGCGCGAACCATGCCACCCGCATGATGTACACCGCCGGCACCCACGCCCAGGGAGGGTCTGGGCTAAAAGTGCGATAGCTTACATTAATGGGTCGGAGCATTGCTGGGAGGGGAGCCAGATCACGTGGCATTTGAACTTGTTGTCGCCGTGAAACGGGACCCGAGCGAGGGGATGAACCGGCCCCGATCGCGAGACGCGCCTTCTTTTTCGGCGGTTCCCGTCAGCACATTCGAAGTGAGCGGAGACTTTTCGGAGGCGCATGCCGAGGAGCTCGAGCGGCACGTGGAGCAGATGCTTGCGGGTTCTGCCGAGAGCATCATCATTCGCTTTACGGCCATCGATTGCGAACGACCATCGGTCCTCAACTTCTCACGCTGGCTCAAGGGGATGCGGCAGGCCGGAAGCGACATTCGCATCATTGAAGGCGATTCACACATCCACGCGCTCCTGACGGAGAACGACACGCTGCCCGACGCAGCCGTGCCGCTCGCCGATGTGGAAGCGGCAACGGGACGACGCATGATCGACGCCCACCATTGAGCGCCGAACACCGACGGATCGAACACCCGTAAACAGCCGCCGGCGATTAGGGCGCAAATGGGCACCGATCAGGCGACGTGCCGCCTGCAATGATCTTGTCGATCGTCTCTTGCTCCCCCGGTGCGACAACGTCCACGTCGTCGCTGTAGCGAACGTAACTGCGCGCCGTGCCCTGTCCTGCTGAACTAGTCATATCGTATCTGCCGTTCCGGAGTGCGTCTCGCAGTGTGTCGGTGTCGTTCGCGCCGCGGGCCTGCAGCGAGCCGATGCGCTTCCTTTCCCTCACGAGCAGAATGCCAAAACGGCCCCACCTTGAAGCTCAAGTCTCGCGCGCTAACAGTTGTTGAGACGCCGACGCTTCGTCGTGATAGGACGGCATGGCTCCCTTTCGCTTTCGGTTGCAGCCGGCACTCGAACGCGCCCACGAACGTGAACGGACGGCGCGTGTCGCGTTCGTCCGTGCGCAGCTTGCCTTTAGCGCGGTCGATGCTGAAGTGAACGACCTGCGGCTACGCATGGAAGCGTTGCACGCACGGGACCGAGGCCCGCTCCTCATGGCGTCGGCTTGCGCGGAACGTGAGGCCTGCGTCGAAGCTTTGGGAACGCGACGACGGCGCCGCGCCGCTCTGGCGCAACTTCGGAAAGCCGACGTCGAGCGCGCGCGCGACGGTTGCGTCGAGACGTCGCGCGCGCGCACGGCGCTCGAACGCCTTCGGGAGCGCGGCGAAGCCGAACATCGTACGCTCCTTGCGCTCGTCGACGCCGCGGAAGAAGATGAAGCGAACGCCTTTGCGTATGAGCAAGTGCGCCGGGCGGTCTAAACGAATGTGACGCTCGTGCGGGTGCTATTGATCGACGATGCCGCGGTGCTGCGCGCGGCGTTCGCGCGGATCGTCGCTTCGCTCGGACACGACGTGACCGCGCTCGGCGACCCCGCCCAAGGTCTGCGCCGCGCTGCGCAAGAGCGGTTCGCCGCGATCGTCGTCGACGGCCGTCTGGAAGGATGGGATGCAAGCGAGTATGTCGCTGCGGTACATGCCGCAGCTCCGCAGGCCGCAATTTTTATCATAGCGTCGCTCGACGAACGCCCGCTCGTCGTCCAAGCGGCGGCTGCCGGCGCGACCGGTGCCGTCCTGCGGCCCTTTCGCAGGTCGCAAATTCGCGACGCGTTCGCGCCCCTCGCGCCGCTGCTGCCGAAAGGCGCTTCTTAAGGAATCGGCCACCACGAAGCCGAGATCGGAGGATGCTTCGGGCGGCGGGACGCGAAGCGTTGGGGCATGCTAGAAGGGTCGGGCCTCGAACCGTGCGCCGAGCCGGCCACGCCCTCCACGCGCGACGTAATGCTGCGCCGAATGCTTTTGTTCTTCGGGATCGCAGCGATCTCGGCCGGTTGCGCATTCCTCTTCGTCCGCGTAACCTTGCTGCGGCCGGCCGCCGATCCCACGACTGAACGTATTCAGCAACTGATCGACGAGGCAAATCGACTGCTCGCACAACTGGATGATAAGAAACCTGACGCCTGATCGCAGGGGCGTCGCCGCCACGCTTCCACCTCCGGTCAAAGTCGGGGATATCGCCGAGATCGCATGCACGGACCTGATTGCGAAAACGGGGCAAGCCGTCGGCCGCGTCGGCGCTCTTGTCGTATACGTGTTCGGTCCGGTGCCAGGCGAGCGCGCGCGCGTTCGTATCGATGAGGTCAAGGCGAAGTACGCCGTCGCCGAACTCGTCGAGCTGATCGACCGCTCACCCGATCGGGCGGAACCCTTCTGCCCGGTATTCGGAATCTGCGGCGGCTGTCAAGTGCAGCACCTGGCCTACCCGGCCCAGCTCGCCTGGAAACGCGGCGTCGTCGAAAATGCGTTGCGGCGCTTGGGCGGCATCGCTGACGCACGCGTCGGCGGCCCGATCGGAATGCGTCATCCGCGCGCCTACCGCAATAAAATGGCGCTCGTGGTTGATGGTCCACCGTCGGCGCGCGGCTTCGGATTCTATGCGGCCCGCACGCACGACGTCGTTCCGATCGAGTCGTGTCCGATCGTCATGCCGCGACTCGACCGCACGCTCGCAGGACTGTGGAACGCGGTGCGTGACCCCGCAACGAGCGCGGCCTTCGACGGAGCCCGACACGTCATCGCCCGCGCGGGACGAGCAACGGACGAGAGTATCCTCTCGGTCACGACCGAACGTCTTTCGACGACGTTGCCGCCGCTCGCGCCAGCGCTCGCGCAAAAGCTGCCCGAAACCGTCGGCATCGCCAACGGCTTCGAGCCGGCCAGCGAAAACGTCGTGCTCGGCCGCAAGCATATGGTCGTCTACGGCAAACCCGACATGGAGGAGAGGATCGGCGGCGTGACGTTCCGCGTTTCGCCGGCGTCGTTCTTTCAGGTGAATAGCGAAATGGTGGCGGCCATCTTTTCCTTCATGGAACTCGCTGCGCGCAAGCTATCGACGGTCCTCGATCTGTATTGCGGCGCCGGTACGTTTGCGCTGTTTTTTGCGACGCGCGGCGCTCGGGTCGTCGGCATCGAAGAGAATCCACATGCGGTACGCGAAGCGAAAGCCAACGCCGCACGCAACGGCGCGCAAACGCGCACGTCGTTTCTGAACGGGCGCGTCGAATCGGTCTTACGTTCGAAAGCGGGAACCGCGGCCCTTGCGGCGTCGGATGTCGTGTTTCTCGATCCGCCTCGCAAAGGCAGCGACGAAGCGACCCTCGATGCACTCGTGCGGGCCCGCGTACCGCACATCTGGTACCTTTCATGCAATCCGGCGACGTTGGCGCGCGATCTCGCGCCGTTGCTGCGCGGCGGATATCGCCTGGCAGGTGTGCAGCCCTTCGACATGTTTCCGCAAACCGGTCACATCGAAGCGCTCGCGCTGTTGCACCGCACGGACGTACCTGCGCTCGAACTTCCGCTGCAAGAGGAACAAATCGCCTGATGGCAAGCGGCGACATCGACGTGGCATACGTCGCCAAACTCGCGCGCATCGCGTTGACGCCCGCTGAAACCGAGCGTTTCGGCGCGCAACTGGGGGCGCTGCTCGAACACGTTGCCGCCCTCTCTGAACTGGCGGTCAAGGATGTTCCGGCAACCGCGCAGATCGTGCCGTCGCAGAACGTCGCGCGCGACGACGTGCCGGCTCCTTCGCTCGAACGCGAGACCGTGCTGGAAGGTGCACCCGAACGGCAAGGCGCGTACTTTCGTGTCCCGCGCATCATCGCCGAGGATTCGATCGCGGGCGAGGCAACGTGATCGTTCCTCCGACCGCCCGCGAGATCGCGCGAGCGGTCAATGCCGGGGAACTATCGGCCGCAGAGGTCGCGGCGGAGTTCGAAGCACGCATCCATGTGCGCGAGGAAGTAGTCGGCGCGTTCTTGACGCAGACGGGGCCTCTAGCGCTCGCGCATGCCGAGCGCGTCGATGCGCGCGTCCGTGACGGCGAAAACTTGCCGCTCGCGGGCGTGCCGCTCGCGATCAAAGACAACATGTGTGTTTTGGGCACGCGCACGACGTGCGCGTCGAGGATACTGGAACAGTGGACGGCGCCGTACACGGCGACGGCGGTGCAGCGGCTGCTCGACGCGGGCGCGTTGCCGGTCGGCAAGACGAATCTCGACGAGTTCGCGATGGGCTCGTCGTGCGAGAACAGCGCGCTCGGTACGACGCGGAACCCGTGGGATCGCGAGCGCGTGCCGGGCGGAAGCTCGGGCGGTAGCGTCGCGGCGGTTGCCGCGGACGAAGCGGTGCTTGCGCTCGGCAGCGACACCGGCGGCTCGATCCGTGAACCAGCGGCATTCTGCGGGGTCGTCGGCTTTAAACCGACGTACGGCCGCGTTTCGCGCTACGGCCTGATCGCGTTCGCCTCGAGCCTCGATCAGATTGGTCCCATCTCGCACACGGTCGAAGACGCGGCGCTCTGTTACGATGTAATGGCGGGATGCGATCCACTCGACGCAACCTCACTTACGCGGCCCGCAGACGCGACCGCTACCGGCTTACGAGAGGATCTGCGCGGCCTGCGCATCGGACTCGTGAAAGAGTTCACGCTTTCGGCGCTCGGCCGGGACGTCCGCGCGACATACGAACGCGCCTACGCTGCGCTCGAAGCTCTTGGCGCGGAACTGGTGGAAATCGGGCTTCCGACCGCCGACTACGGCGTGGCGACGTACTACTTGATCGCGCCCGCAGAATGCTCGTCGAATCTCGCCCGCTTCGACGGGATGCGCTACGGCTTGCGCGTCGCGGGTCCCGATGTCGGCGAGACCTACGAACGGACCCGCGCCGCCGGCTTCGGCGATGAGGTCAAGCGCCGCATCTTGATCGGCACCCACGCGCTCTCGAGCGGCTACTACGATGCGTACTATGTCCGAGCGCAGAAGGCCCGCACCTTGATCGCCGCCGACTTTGCAAAAGCCTTCGAGCGCTGCGATGCAATTGCGGCACCGGCGGCCGCTTCGGAGGCTTTTCGCTTCGCCGCCAAGAGCGATCCATACAGCATGTATTTGATGGACTACTATACGATTCCGATGTCGCTTGCAGGCCTACCGGCGCTGAGCGTACCGTGCGGTTTCGTGACGCCGACCGACGGCGACCAGCCGCTGCCCTTGGGCCTTCAGCTTACGGCACCGCTGTTCGAAGAACGTAGGTTGCTCGGCATCGCGCACGCATTCGAGCAGGCGACGGCGCATGCCGGAGCGAGGCCGCCGCTCGACGCAAACCGCGAGGCAGGCGTATGACAAGTGCGCCGGACCTCGCGCTCATGGTGGGGGACGCTCTATACGAAGCGGTCATCGGCATCGAATGTCACGTCGAACTACGCACGCAGACCAAGATGTTCTGCGGTTGCCGTAACATCTTCGGCGCCGAACCGAACACGAACGTGTGCCCGGTGTGTCTGGGCATGCCGGGTGCCCTTCCCGTCCCCAACCGGCTCGCGCTCGAACTGCTCGTCAAAGCCGGGCTTGCGTTCGGCGCGGACGTTCCCGCCTTCTCTAAATTCGACCGCAAGAATTATTTCTATCCGGACATGCCCAAAGACTATCAGATTTCTCAGTACGACACGCCGCTCACTCAGGGGGGTCTGGTCGAGTTTTTCCTGCGTGACGGCACGCGCGGGCAGTGTCGCTTGACGCGCATCCATCTCGAGGAGGATACCGGCAAATCGTCGCATGCGGGTTCGCGCGACGGACGCATCGCGGGTTCGACCCATTCGCTTGTCGACTTCAATCGCGCCGGCGTACCGCTCATGGAGTGCGTCTCGGAACCGGACATTCGCACGGGGCCGCAAGCGGTTGCCTATCTCGAAACGCTCAAGCGCACGTTCGTTGCGCTCGGCGTCAGCGACGTAAAGATGGAAGAAGGCTCGCTGCGCTGCGACGTCAACCTATCGCTGCGTCCGATGGGCGCACAGACATACGGCACGAAGACCGAGATCAAAAATATGAATTCGTTCCGGTCGGTCGAGCGCGCGATCGAGAGCGAGATTGCTCGCCAAGCCGCGATACTGCAAAGCGGTGGCCGCATCGTGCAGGAAACCCGTGGCTGGGACGAAGCCGCCGGCACGACGCACTCCATGCGCAGCAAAGAGCAAGCGCACGACTACCGCTATTTCCCCGACCCGGACCTGTCCCCGATCGCATTCGCACCGGCCGACACCGCGCGGCTGCGCGGTGAACTCGGTATTCTGCCGAACGCGCGCATCCAGCGCTTCGTAGCGGAAGGCCTGACGCTCGGGCAGGCACTGCAAGTGATCGATACCCCGGGCCTCGCCGACTATTACGAAACGGCCGCGACGTTCTCGGGCAAGCCCCAAGCGACAATCAATTTTACGCTCGGGGATCTTTCGCGACTCGCGAACGAGACCGGTATCCCCGTCCACGCCTCACGCGTTACCGCCTCGGCGCTCGCAGAACTGGTCGCACTGGTCGACGCCGGAACGATCAACTCCAAGACCGCAAAAGATTTGCTCGGCCGCCTGTGGGTCGACGGCGGCTCGCCGCGCACGCTCGTCGAAAGCGAAGGTCTCGGACAGGTGAGCGATCGGGGTGCCATCGACATCCTCGTAGCGGAGGTTCTGAGCGCCAACGCAAAGACCGTCGTGGACTACCGCGCCGGAAAAACGAAAGTGCTCGGCTTCCTCGTCGGTTCGGTCATGAAGCAATCGCGCGGCAAGGCGAATCCGCAGTTGGTCGAAGAGCGCCTGCGTGCGGCACTCGAAACAGCCGGCGTTTCATGATGCAGCATCTCATGATCCAACGAAGCATCTTATGACGAAGCATCCTGCGAGGCAGCGTCTCGTGCGGGAAGCCTCATGCTAGCGACGATGCTACGGGTCATCGCTACCGTGCTGGCCGCAGCTGATGTGGGCAGCCGAGTCGGAGAAGTCCTGGGTGCGGCGCCGATCAAGCGCTTACCGCCTGAGACCCTCGCCCGCGTACAGCACGAACGCATTGGAAGCGCCGGTAGAACTCTGCCGGCGCGGCGAGTCGCATTGCTCGTCGCGCTGCTCGCCCGCGCGCTGTTCGCGACGCGCACGTCCCGCGAACGGTCGCTCGTGCTGGCCGCATTCGCAGCTTTTGCGGGCGGCGCATATACGCACGGTCGCCGCGTCGTTCCGCGCGAGCGTTCCATTGCCGGCTGGGACGTCGAGTCGCCTCCGGCAGACTGGCAAGATCAGCGCGACCGCCTCCTCTCCGCGCGCGCACTCGGCACGGGCGGCGATGTGGTGGCACTCATTCTACTCGCTATGGCCGGAGAATGGGGCGCCCAGGCGCCATAGATCCCGTGCTCGCCGACGAACGCACTCTCGAAGTCATCGATTTTCCCGCGGTCCGCGAACTCGTTGCGCGGCAAACGACGACTGATCGCGCGGCCGCTACCGCGCGTAGTCTCGTGCCGAATGCCGATCTCCCAACGGTCCGGCTCGAACAGAGCGCGACCGCCGAGATGCGCTCGATCATGGCTGACGGTACCTTCTCGTTACCTCGGACGCGCGACGTTTCGGGCGGCGTCGCTCGCGCGGCGCGAGGTGGATCGCTCGCCGCCGAGGAGCTCCGCGATATCGGCTTTGCGCTCGCAGCGGCAGACGCGGCGGTGCGCCGCGTGCGCGCCGCACGTGCACCCGTGTTACAAGCGCGCTGTCGCGCATCGCATGCCTTACCCGAAGTCGCCGCGGCGATCGATCGTTCCATCGGCGAGCGCGGCGAAGTGCTCGATCGTGCGTCGGCAGTCCTAGGCCGCCTGCGGCGCAACGCTGCACACGCGCATGACGAGGCGCGCGACCGCTGCGCAGCGATCCTGCGCCAGCCCCGGTACGCGAAAGCGATCGGCGATGCGATCGTAACCGTGCGCGAAGGACGCTTCGTCGTGCCCGTGCGGACCGAGTTTTCCGGCATGCTGCCCGGCGTCGTGCACGACACCTCCTCGAGCGGCCACACGCTCTTCGTCGAACCGCTCGACGCGCTCGACGTCAATAACCGCTTGCGAACTCTGCGCCTCGAAGAAGAGCGCGAAGTGGCGCGCATCCTCACCGAACTTTCAGCGCTCGTGGCTAGCAAGGCCGAACAGGCGGAGATCAATCTGGCGGTGCTCGCGGACCTCGATCTCGTGCTCGCACGAGGGCGCGTCGCCGAATCGATGAACGCCGTTGCCCCGCGCATCCTCGACGGAGCGGTCGCCGACATTCGTTCCGGCAAGCACCCGTTGCTCGGCGAGCGGGCGGTCCCGCAATCGTTGCGCCTCGACGATGACGTGCGCATCATCATCATCAGCGGCCCGAATATGGGCGGTAAAACCGTCACGCTCAAGTTGCTCGGTCTTTTCGTGACGATGGCCTATTGCGGCATGCACCTGCCGGCCGGCGACGGCACGGCGATCGGCAGCTTCGATTACCTCGGCTGCGATGCGGGCGACGAGCAGTCGATTGCCGAAAACGCCTCGACGTTCTCCGCGCACCTGCGCCGCCTTCGCATGATTCTCGCGGGCGCGGGAGCGCGTTCGCTCGTGCTGATCGACGAGATCGCAAGCGGCACGGAGCCCGCTTCGAGTGCAGCTCTCGCGATTGCTTTGATCGAAGAATTGCTGCGGCGCGGAGCCCACGGCATCGTGACGACGCATAGTACGGAGCTAAAGCTCTTCGCGGCCGGTACGGCGCACGTCCAAAACGCCAGCGTTCGCTTCGATCCGCAGACCTACACGCCGACGTACGAACTTGACCTCGGTTCGCCGGGCCGCTCCCTCGCGTTTCCGCTGGCGCGCGCGCTCGGGCTCGATGAAGACATCGTCACGCGCGCCGAGGCGCTACTCTCGCGCAGCGAGCGTGACTACGACCGCGCGCTCGAAGAACTGGCCGAAGTGCGCTCGGCGGCAACGCTCGAACGCGATGGTCTCGCCCGCGAGCGCGCCGCCTTAGCGCGCTTGGAAACGACGGCACGCGAGCGCAGCGAAGCGCTCGAACGTGAGCGGCGTACCCTTGTGCGGCAGGCCGACGATCGTCTCGGTCGCGCGCTACGCGAATTCACCGCCGAACTGGAGCGCCGTCAGCACGACCGCAGCGGCCCGGGCCGCACCAAAGTGACCTCCGGCCAAGCCGCACTGCTCGGCCGCGTTCTCGATGACGTGCACCGCGAACTCGGCGTCGCCGCGCCCCCGCGCGCGCTCGCAGCGCGAGAAACGCCCGAGCGCACCTCCGCAACGGTCGGCGATCGTGTTTTCGTCGAAGCATTCGGGAGCGAAGGTGAAGTCGCGGAGGATTACGGCGACACGGTACTGATCGCAATCGGGGCAATGAAGACCGTGGTTCCTAAAACCGGCGTGCGGATCACGCGCCGCCTCGCAAACGACGCCGCCGGTACGGCCCGCCGCGCAAAGACACAAGCCAATGCCGGCGCCGCGACGCTCGAAGCCGCAAGCCGTGCGCGCACCGAGCTCGATGTACGCGGCAAACGCTTCGTTGAAGCTGAGCCGCTCGTCGATAAGTGGATCGACGAGTCCACCGTAGCAGGCCTCTCGCCGCTGCGTCTCATTCACGGCAAAGGAACGGGCCTGCTCGGTCGCGGTCTCCAGCAATACCTCAAAGAACGCACCGGCGTCCAGGGAGTCCGGTACGGTAACGCCGACGAGGGCGGCAGCGGCGTAACGATCTTCGAACTCGGCACAGCCGTGGATGGTAACGAAGCGTCGTTCTAACGCAGGGTGGACTAAAGAAGGGGAGCGGCACGATCAGTGCCGCTCCCCTTCGAAGCGAAACCCCTAAGGCGAGGAGCCGATTAGATGGCCTTGGCGATCGGGTAGAGCTTCGGAACGCCGAATCCGGACGCTTGATCGAAGCCCGGCTTCGCGCAGTATGGTCCTTGCCCGCCCGTCCCGTTGCAGCCGAGGGTGATGTCGCGGAACAGCGAGCGGCTGCGCACCGCGGCCGGATAGAGCCGTGTGTTTACGAGGCCGAGTCGCGATCCGTTGATTTGCGCCACCCCCGCGATGCCGCCGGTGAGGAAGGCATTATCGACGAACGGCGTTCCGCCGATGAAGCCGCCGAACGCGCTGTAGTACAGTGACGGCCCCACGCCATTGATGGCATCGGGACCATCGAGGTCGGGTAGATTGCGCCCGCTCGCGATAACGCCCGGAATGCCGCGCTGATAACTCGGCAGCGAAAAGAGTTTCGAGACTCCACCGCCCGAAGCGGGATCGGCAAGCGGCGGACTCGTCACGTTGCCATACAGATCGGCGAAACTGTCGGCACCGCCGACGGTGAGGCCGTTCGGGCTATCGGAGGGCGCCTGCACTGAGGGGCCATTCGTCCCGCACGGGTTGGAGCCGCCGAACGCAACATCGACGAAACTGATGCCCTCGGCAGAACCAAGTTTCATGCTTTGGTCGATAATGAATGCGCCCTCACCGAGTGCTGCTTCGCAGCCTGCTACGGAGAAGTTGACGACGTCGACCCGGTTATCGTTGACGACGGCCTTGAAGCCATCGATGATGTTCGCCGTGAAGAGCGGCGACGGGATCTCATACACGTCATACGTGACGCCCGGCGAAACCCCGATGGCTGCTTGCGCGTCGATGGCGGCCTGGAAGTCGTCGAAGCAACCGAATGCTCCGGTGACGCAGCCGCCGGCGACCGGAATGAACGTCGTGGCCGGTCCGGTTCGCCTGATGTTGAACTCAGAGAGATACGGCGCGATGTCCATCGTGTCGTCGAACGTGCCGTCGATGATATCGGCAACGGTCACGCCGTTGCCGAAGTAACCGTGACGTACCGGCATGTCGAAGGCGCTGTTGACAAGTCCGGGACCGTAGCCGCCATCCGGTCCGTATTCCGGCGTTGCCGTTGGAGCGACCAAGGGCTTTGCTGCAGGCGAGCCGGGGCCTGTCCGTTTGCCCGAATGCGACGCATATGCGGCCGCGGAATTCGTCGTGAAGAGCGGCCGGGTCTGGAAGCCGGCGACGGCAGTGACGGTACCGCGCAGCGCAACCGGCAGGACGGCCGGCGTAACGTTGGCATACGCCGTATGCCGGGCGTCAATTGCGATCGCGTGCATGTTCGTGGAGAAATAGCGCTCCACAACCGCAGAGGGGGCTCGGACGTCGATGAGCGTTCGCATCCGGTCGGTGCCTACGATGGCGAAGCCGGCGTGCTGGAAAGCCGCGATAGTGGAAGTGTAATCGGCCGTTGTCGCTCCGAAAGCGTCGCGCACCTGCGCGGCGCTCAGGAAGTGGCGATAAGCAGGCGAGTGGGGATTCGATTGCGCTGCGATGAGCGCGTCGAGATTACTCTCGTCGCGCAGCCGCAGACTGACCGCGAGCCGGACCGGCTGCGTGGCCGGCAGTCGGCCGAGATCACGCGCTCCGCGCAGATCCGCGGCCTGCGCCGCGATGTTGGAGGCCCCGCCGTGGAGCGTCGCTGCCGCGGCAAGAGAGGTACCGCCCGCGAATAGCGCGAGCGTGAGGTAGGTCGAACGATGTAGCAAGTTCATGTATTTACCTTTCGATCAGCGCGCCACGCCGGCGAGGTTGCTGACGATTTCGGCGCCGATGCCGGTCATCTGGTCGTAACCACGCTTCGCGGGATAGAAGCCGTTGTTGCCCACGGTGATGTCGCGGAAAATTTGGCCGCCGTTGTACGTGTTGCCGTATTTACGGAAAGCGCCGTAGAGCGCCGGGTTGACGAAGCCGCCTTCGCTTCCGCGCAGCTGGTTCGTGATCGTTTGCGCCGCGCCGAAGATGGGTGAGGAGAGCGACGTGCCGCCGATCGGACCGACGAAATTTCCCGCATAGTAGAAAGATTCGCCGGTCGCGGGATCCGCGTCGAACGACACGTCGGGGATGTTGCGTCCGGAGGCGATGATGTTCGGGATACCGTGCTGATAGCGTGGCAGCGGCCAAATTACCGAAACGCCGCCCCCGGTTGCACCGAAGTTGCCCAGGCCGCCCCAGCCGTATTCATGCTCGACTTTCCCGCTCGAGGGATTGAGATAGAGCGACGTGCCGCCGATCGCCGAGAAGTACGGGTCGGAGGCTGGGGAACTTACCGATGTCGACGGGCAACCGAAGGTCTGGTTTCCGGAGTCGCCTGTCGATGCGTGAAACGTGATGCCGAGGGCAGCGCCTTGCAATGCAATCTGATTCGACATTTGCGCGAAACCGCCGTTCTGTCCGAACTGCGTCTCGCAGCCGCCGAAGCTCGAGTTTGCCGTCCCGACGAAATCGTCGGTCACGACCTGCTCGTAGGCGTCGAGAATCGTCTGCGGATTCGTGAAGTCGGGAAACTCGTAGACGTAGAGCGACGTGCCCGGAGCGATCGAAACGATCGTCTCGACATCGAGCGTCGTTTCGACGGAGTCGCCGCTGCCGAGTCCCGGCGGTGGTCCACCGTCGATCGGCACGCGTACCGTCGGCGGCCCAGAGCGGTAAACGCCGAAATTCGCAAGATACGCAGCCAGATCGCTATCGAGGAAGTCGGCGTCGATGACGACACCCGAGGCCTGGCCCTTACCGACGGCGGTCTTCGTCGGAATCTTGTAGGCATCGATGAAGGCCGTGGGACCGTAGCCGTAGTCGGGCCCGAAGATCTGTCCGGGAACCGCGAGATACGGTCGCACGGAAGCCGCGCCGCGCGCGTGCGCGAAGTGATTTGCCGTGTGGAACCGGCCGACGTTGTCGAGTCCGGTCACGCCCGCGACCAGGTCGCGCACGTCAGGAGGTGCAATTGCCGGACGCACGTTCCAATAGCGGATGCCCTGCCCGCTCTGCGCGACGCGATGGATCTCCGTCGAGAAGTAGCGCTCGATCGTGCGCGTCGGCGCGGCGGCGTCGAGCAGCGAGCGATTGGAATACACGCGAGTGATCGTGAAGCCGGCGCTTTTCAGCGACGCGAGCACGCGCCCGTACGCCCGCGGTTCCGGCGAAAAGTACGCGTCGAATTGCGAGCGGCTCAGGAAGTGATGGTACGAAGGAGAACCAGGGTCGCCTTGAGAGTCGACGAGCCGTTCGAGTTCGTCGTGATGTCGATAAGGCAACGAGATCGCAATACTGATCCGCATCGTCACCGGCGTACGGCCGAGATCGCGGATGCCGGTCGCCGCGGGAACGCCCGCGACGATGCCGGATGAAGAAGCCGCCGATGCGACGGCCGAGCCCATAACGAAGGCCGGCAGTGCCAAGAGCGGCGTTAGGCGTACGAGCCTCATAATCGCCTCCAAAAAACGCAATCGTGAAGAGAAAGGAACCGCGCTCGTGCAAAAAGCAAGACGAGCGTGGACCCGTACCTTCACGTTGGTAAGCCAAGCACCCGTCAAGGGGAGTCTAAAGCACTAGTTATAGCGACGACGCGATGAAGGCCGTTGAAACGACTTCGTGCGTATGGAGAGCGTTGACTAGCATGGTCACCTTGCAAACGACGGTAAATCCCTCTCACGCCGGAACGCGAACGCGTGGCTCGCGTTGCGCGACGGGCGAAGGTCGAAGGCGAGCATTGCGCGCAGCGCAACGCCTTGGGTATCAGCCATCCCGAGAAAGCTAAGGTCTAAAACGGTGACCCCGCAGGAACAGGCAGCGGTTCTAACCTCAGGCGCCGAGCGGGTTGAGACGCCGGCCGAGCTCATTGCACGGATCGGCGAGAAGCGGCGTCTGACCGTTAAGCTCGGCATCGATCCGACGGGCTCATTCCTACATCTGGGCCACGCGGTCGTGCTGCACAAATTGCAGGATTTCGTCGCGTTTGGGCACCGCGTGATTCTGCTCATCGGCGATTTCACCGCCCGGATCGGTGACCCGACGGGCCGTAACGATACCCGGCCGCCGTTGACCGATGAAGAGATCGCGCAGAATATGCGCGATTATCGCGTACAAGCCGGCACGATCTTGGACCTCGAGCGCGTCGAAGTGATGTACAACTCGGCTTGGCTCGCGCCGCTTTCGTTCGACGCGCTCATCGGTCTTCTCTCACAGACGACCGTCGCACAGATGCTTGCCCGCAACGACTTTGCCGAGCGGTATGTGAGCGGCGTGCCGATTGCGCTGCACGAGTTTCTCTATCCGATCGCGCAAGCGTACGACAGTGTTGCGATGCAAGCCGATGTCGAGCTCGGCGGTTCCGATCAGCTCTTCAACCTTTTGCTCGGGCGCGAGTACCAGCATCATGCCGGACAGTCCAAACAAATCTGTCTAACGACGCCGATTCTGGAAGGCACTGACGGCGTCGTGCGCATGGGAAAGTCGCGCGGCAATTATATCGGACTCACCGAACCAGCGAGCCAGCAATTCGGCAAGCTGATGAGCGTTCCGGATACGCTCCTTCCGCGTTACGCCGAACTCGCCGCCTTCCGTTCGCCCCAAAGCGTTGCGACGTTGCGCAGCGGACTGGCAAGCGGTTCGCTTCATCCCATGGATGCAAAAAAAGACATCGCCGAAGAGACCGTCGCCCGCTATCACGGAACGGAGGCGGCCCGTTCCGCGCGCCGGGGCTTCGAAGCAACGGTTCAGCGTGGCGAAGAGCCGAGCGAGATGCCCGAGATCGATTACCCCGGTTCGTGGCGTACGGTCGCCGATGCTCTGGTCGGGTGCGGTTTCGCCGCGAGTAAACGGGAAGCAGAGCGTTTGGTCGCGGGCCGGGGTGTGAAGATCGACGGAATCATCGTCGAGGACCCGCACCGCGCTTGGGTTGACGCGCCGAGCACGGTCCTCTCCGTCGGAAGCCGCCGCTTCGTGCGCATCTTAGGAGTCCATCCCAAGCCGCCCGAGGGGTGAGCAAACCCGACACCCAATCTGTTGCGCGCTATGGCAGCCCATAAACCCGCGAAATCGCCCGCCCCGCGCACCTATACGCCGAGGCCTCCACTCCTCGGACACGTTCTGACCTGCACGCGCTGCAAACGCGTTTACCCCTATCCCGCGCCCGGCGGTCCCGCGATTCGCTGCGAGTGCGGCTGGTGGTACGAGAACCACGACGGCTTGATCGCCGAAGAATTTAAACCGCGCCTCGGCGTTTGAGGGCTAACGCGCCTCGAGGCGTTCGATAAGATGCCGAACCTCATCGTTTGATATGACGTACGCGGTCTTGCAGAATTCGCACACTGCCTCGGTTTGCGGCTGTTCGCTCGACATCTTGCGCAATTCGTCGCGACCTAGGCCCAGCAGCGCACGCTCGACGCGTTCGCGCGAACACGTGCAGGTGAAGGTGACGCGGTATTCGCGGGTGTAGCGCATTTCAAGCGGTCCGGCAAGAGAAGCGATAAGGTCCTTCACGGTCGCTCCGCCGTCGATTTGCGAGGTGACCGGCGCCATCGCACGCGCGCGTTCTTCAAGGCTCGCAATGGTCGCATCGTTCGCGCCCGGTAGTACCTGTGCGATGATGCCGCCGGCAGCTTTGATGCCCTTCCGGTTCGCGAGCACGCCCAGTGCGACGACACTTGGGATCTGTTGCGAGGTCATCAGATACGCTGCCAGATCGTCGCCGATTTCGCCGCTCTGCAGCTCCACGATACCGACGTACGGCTGTCCCACTTCAAAGGAGCGCGTGACTTGCAGGTATCCTCGCCCCACCGCAGCGCCCACATCAAACTTTCCCTGTGCGTTGAGTGGAATGTCGACCTCGGGATGGCGCGTATACGCCCGCGCGCCGATCTCCGCGCTCTCTTTTTCCGTGCGGGTAGCGTTGAGTGCGACGTCGGCGATGATGCGTTGCAGGGGCCCATCGCTTGCGATCTGCAATGACAATTTTTCGCGGCCCTTGAGGCTCGCGCCGAGCAATGCTGCGCCGGTTACGAGGCGACCGACTGCGGCGCTTGCGGTCGGAGCGAGCGCGTTGCGGCGCTGTGTTTGGGCGACGAGTTCGCTTGTAACGCCGGCGACGATCGAAAAGCTGCCGTCGGTGGCGGTGGCGGTAAGAATGCGGTCGGGCACAGAGCGCACTTTCCGAGGGCGGGTCGGTTTCCTCCACGAACGCGCGCGGCGTGAACGTGTTGATCATCCACGGACCAAACCTGAGACTGTTAGGAACGCGTGAGATCGACGTGTATGGAACGACGACGCTTGCCGAGATCGACCAGCGTTGCGAACGAGAGGCGCGCGAGCTGGCGATTGGTGTCCGCTGCGTCCATCACAACTCCGAGGGCGCCATCATCGATGAACTGCACGCGGCGCGACACGCGTACGATGCGGTCGTCATCAATCCCGCGGCCTATACGCACTACGCCTACGCACTGCGCGACGCGATTGCCGCAATCGATCTACCGACGGTCGAAGTCCATCTGACGAACACGCAGGCGCGGGAGGAGTTTCGCGCAATCAGTGTGATCGCACCGGTGTGCCGCGGCACGATCTCGGGTTTCGGCTCGGAGTCCTATGCACTCGCGCTGCGAGCCCTGCGCGCCCTGTTCAATGCGTGAGTCGCAAAGCCCCGTGGCTGCTGAATTATTCCGCGATGCAGTGCAGGAGGGAGCGAGCATGCTGCCAATTAGCCTGCCGATACCGCGCGCAATTGCGTTTCCGCACTGGTCTGAACGTTTGGAGATTTGCCGGTGACCAAAGCCGAACTCGTCGAGTCCATTTCGGGAGAGGCCGAACTATCGAAGCGCCAGGTCGGCGAACTCGTCGACATGGTACTCGACGAGATTCGAGACGCTCTCGTCAAGGGTGACAAAGTCCAGCTGATTCCCTTCGGTAGTTTCGTGGTTCGCGAACGCGCCAAGCGTGAGGGCCGCAACCCGAAGACGGGCGAGAAGCTGATGATCGCGGCTCGCCGCGTTCCCGCCTTCGCGGCCGGCAAAGGATTGCGCGATGCCGTCGCCGCCAGCGGCAAGAAGCGCGGCGCCAAAAAGAAATAGTGGCCCTCCGAAGCACAGAGGCTGCGGCATTCAGAGATAGAACACCACCGCCTTCGGGCAGTGGCGCAGTTTGGTAGCGCACTAGACTGGGGGTCTAGGGGCCGCAGGTTCAAATCCTGTCTGCCCGACCATGCACGAAGCGGGGCAACAGGGTCGCCTCGCTTCGCTTTGGGTACGCCGCACCGTAAAAGAAGGACCCAGCGGAAGAGCCTTAACTGCGCAGCGTGCGGACGGAGCCGAACCGGCGCCCCATGAGCGACGAGCTTTCAAAATCCTACGAGCCCGCGGCAGTCGAGGGCAAACGCTACGTGGCATGGCTCGAGGCCGGCGTCTTCCACGAAGAGCCGGATCCAGCGCGGCCGCCGTTCATCATCTCCATGCCGCCGCCGAACATCACCGGTCGGGCGCACCTAGGCCACGCCTCGACGTACACGGCGATGGACGTGCTTACGCGCTACCATCGCATGCAGGGCGACAACGCAGACTGGCTGCCGGGTCAAGACCACGCCGCGATTGCGACCGAAGCCGTCCTCGTGCGCGAACTAAAGGCCGAAGGCTTGACACGCGAAGAGTTGGGTCGTGAAGCGTTTCTCGTCCGGGCCTGGGCGTGGCGCGAAAAGTACGGCAGCGAATTATATGAAGCGTTCCGCGCTCTGGGATTTGGGCCCGATTGGGGGCGCGATCGGTTCACGCTCGATCCCGGTCTCTCGGCTGCGGTCGCGAAAGTTTTCGTGGCGCTCTACCGCGAGGGTCTCATTTATCGCGGAACGCGGATCGTCAACTGGGACCCCGTTTCGCGTTCGACTCTCTCCGATGCTGAAGTCGATGATGTCGAACGCGACGGAAACCTCTGGTACATTCGCTACGCTGCAGCCGACGGCACATTTGCCATCGAAGTCGCGACGACGCGTCCAGAAACGATGCTCGGCGACACCGCGATAGCCGTTCATCCCGAGGATGAGCGCTACCGCGCCTTGATCGGTAAGACGGTGGTCGTACCGCTCGCGAACCGCTCGATTCCAGTGGTCGCCGACGCTGCGGTGGAGCGCGATTTCGGAACGGGCGCCGTCAAGCTGACGCCCGCTCACGATCCGCTCGACAACGCAATCGGGGAGCGCCATGGCCTGCCGATGCCGAGCGTAATCGGACCCGACGGAAGAATGACGACCGAAGTGCCGGCGCCCTACGTCGGCCTCGACCGCTTCGCTGCGCGCGATGCAGTCGTGCGGGACCTGCAAGCCTCCGGCGCGCTGGTGCGGACCGAGCCGCGCCGGCATACGGTCCCGGTGAGCTCACGTAGCGGCGCCGTCGTCGAACCGCTGCTCTCGTTGCAGTGGTTCTGCAAGATGGAGTCGCTTGCCGCACCTGCACTCGAAGCGTACCGCAGCAAGAAGATTCGCTTTACTCCCGGACGTTTCGGCCGGACGTACGAGCAGTGGCTGGAAAACATTCGCGACTGGAACGTCTCCCGTCAGGTGTGGTGGGGCCATCGTCTGCCGGTATGGTACACGCCGAACGACGAACCGGTCGTTGCGGAAAGCGAAGAAGAAGCCCGCGAGATCGCCGTCCGCGATCACGGCACCGTTGGGCTACGGCGCGATCCCGATACACTCGACACCTGGTTTTCGAGCGCGCTCTGGCCCTTTTCGATTCTCGGCTGGCCGGAAAGGACGCCGGAACTTGTGCACTGGTATCCCAACAGCGTGCTCGTCACCGGCAGAGAGATCATCTTTCTGTGGGTCGCGCGCATGGTGATGCTTGGCCTCAAGTTCGCGGGAAACGTTCCCTTTAAGGAAGTGTTCATCGCGCCGCTCGTTTTTGATCTGCAAGGTCGCAAGATGAGCAAGAGTCTCGGTAACGTGATCGATCCCCTCGAACTCATCGCGCGTTACGGTGCCGACGCGACACGCTTCGGCATCCTCCGCCAAATGCGCCTAGAGTCGCAAGAGCTGCACTTCGACGAGCGCTATGTCGAAAAAGCCCGCGAGTTCAATAACAAGCTGTGGAACGCGTTACGGTACGTGCGCGCACTTCCCGAAGGTCTCGCAAATGCCAACCGCTTGCCCCGCGCAGAGGACCTGTCGCTCGCTGACGCCTGGATGCTTGCCGGCCTGCGTGCGACGGCAGAACGCGTGAGCCGCGCGCTCGAAAGCTACCAGTTCGGGGTCGCAGCCGACGAACTCCTAGACTTCGCTTGGTACCGCTACTGCGACTGGTATCTCGAAGCCACCAAAGCGCCCTCGGCGGTGGAAACGCGCGCCCCCGTGCTCGCTTACGGCCTGAGCACCATTGCGCGCTTGTTGCATCCGCTCGCCCCGTTCGTCTCCGAAGAGATCTGGCAAGCCTTACCGCACGACGGCCGCACGATCGTAACCGCAAGCTGGCCCGATCCCGCCGAGATTCCGCAGAACCACGCAGCGGCCGCGCGTTACGATCGGCTGCGCGCGGTCGTAACGACGGTGCGCGATCTACGCGCCGCCCTCGCTCTCGCCCCACGCGAAAAACTGACGCTGGACGTGCCTCCGGCGCTTGACGAAGCCGCCCGAGAACTGCTCGCCGTTCACGCAAACGCGACGCTCGTCGACGCGCCCGCGCTCGAAGCGATCGTCGGCGATCCGCTCCTAGCCGCGACGCCGCGCGCTCCAAGCGGCTTAATGCGTGCGCGCTACCGTAAGGATATCGCGCGTCTGGGCGCTGAGGTCGAGCGCGCGCGCCGCAAACTCGAAAACCCGCAATTTTCGAGCAAGGCGTCCCCCGAAATCGTTGCGAAGGAGCGCGATAAGCTGATGCGTTACGAGGACGAACGGCACCGCGCGCATGCTGCCCTCGACGCGCTTGGCGCTGAAGACGGCGGATGAAGAGCGCGCCCAAGGAGCCCCGCGAACGCACGCTGATGTCCGCCGAGGAAGTCGATCGCATCATTGCGCGCCTCGCACATCAGATTATCGAACCCGAAGACGCCCAGGACGGCGTCGTGCTGATCGGCATTCGCCGCGGCGGCGAACAGCTCGCGCGCCGCATCGGTGAGAAAATCGAAGCGATCGGCGCCCCGAAGCCGGCACTCGGGTTTTTAAACATCAACCTTTACCGCGATGACGACGTCGCGCGCAGCCTACCCGAATCGGAAATCCACGCCGATCTGGCGGCTAAACTCGTCATCATCGTCGATGACGTGCTCTTCACGGGGCGCACGGTTCGTTCGGCTCTGGACGCCGTGACCGATCTCGGCCGGCCTCGCGCGATTCGCCTAGCGGTGCTGGTCGACCGCGGTCTGCGCGAGCTTCCCGTACAGGCCGATTACGTGGGCCGCGCGATCCCGACGAGTCGCAGCGAACACATCGAAGTCCGCCTCGCGAAGACGTTCTCCGGTGACGACCGTGTCGCGATTCACGCGGAGCGCGGCAACGCCTCCTCATAGCTCCGTTCGCAGTCTCCTTGATCTCGACGATCTCACGGCGCAAGAGATCCAAGCGCTGCTCGCGCGCGCGACGCAGTTTGCTGCCGATCCGCCATCTCGCGACTTGTTGCGCGACGTGTGCGTCGTCAATCTTTTCTTCGAGGCGAGCACGCGAACGTACACGTCGTTTGCGCTCGCCGAACAGCGCGTCGGAGCGGACATCGTGGCGCTGCCGCCGGGGTCGTCGAGCCTGGGAAAGGGCGAAACGATCGCCGACACAGCGCTGACCCTGGCCGCCATGGGCGTACGTGTCATCGTCACACGTCATCCGGAATCCGGCTTCCCGTACCGCTTGGCCGAGTCGTTCGCAGGCCATGTCATCAATGCCGGAGACGGGCGGCACGCGCATCCGACGCAAGCGCTGCTGGATCTGCTTACGTTACAAAAGGAGTTCGGGAACGTTGCGGGACTGCGCGTCGCACTGGTCGGGGACATTCTGCACAGCCGCGTCGCCCGCTCGAACGTGATCGGTTTACGCGCGCTCGGAGCCGAAGTGACGCTCGTCGGTCCACAGACGTTGCTGCCCGACGCCATGGCGGGCGAAGGCGTACGAGTCGCTCGCGATCTCGATGCCGTGCTGCCGCACGTCGATGCGCTGATGCTGCTGCGCATCCAACACGAGCGCATCGCGTCGGGTGTGCTGCCGTCGCTCGAAGACTACGCGCGCAACTATCGTCTGGATGCCCGGCGGCTAACATTGCTCGGACGCAAAGCAATCGTCATGCATCCAGGGCCCTACGCGCGCGGAGTCGAGTTGACCGAAGATGTCTTCGCGTATTCCGGCTGGCGTTACGCGCAACAGGTCTCGCACGGCGTCTTCGTGCGCATGGCCGTGCTCGACTTTCTTGTAAACGCAACCTCTGCGCAAAGGACATCCGCGTGAACCGCAAACTCCGCGCAAACGATGCCCGCGCGAACCGCAACCTCATCACCGCGCTCCTCGGATGCATCCTAGCAGCCACTCTTGCAACAGTCGCCGTGCGGGCCGCGGAGCTCGCGGTTTTCCAGCGTAACCTCACGATCGAAGACATTGTCGCGACCACGCCCGTCACCGGGCGGCCGCCGCGCGATTTCCGCTGGTCGCCCGACGGCAAACGCTACGTGTACGACGTGCCGGCACCAATTGAAAGTGCCCCGCCCGACGTGCGCGTTATGGACGTCGCGCATGGCACTAACATTGCAATCCGAGCCGCGCGCGCGGGTGTGCGCGGCTCTCGCTCACGGCCGATCGCCGAACTCGCATGGTCGTCCGATTCGCGCGCGCTCGCATACGTCGACGCCGGCACCCTACGCATCGCGACGGCCAACGGGGCGGATCGCGGCACGTTCGCGAGCGGCGCCGATGACCCACAATGGTCTCCCAGCGGCCGGGCGCTTGCATTCGTGAAGGATGGAAACCTTGCGCTTGTGGACACACGGACGAAACGGATACGCCGCCTGACGCACGATGGCAGCGACGCGGTGCTAAATGGCGATCCCGATTGGTTGTACAGCGAAGAGCTCGATCTGCAGCACGGCTACGCTTGGTCCCCGAGCGGCGATGCGATAGCGTTTCTGCGTTTCGACGATCGTGACGTCACGGCGTTTCCGATCCAAGATTATCTCAAACGCGACAACAGCGTCGAACGCCAGCGCTATCCGCTTGCCGGCGAACGCAACCCGCGCGTCAGCCTGCACGTCGTCGACCTGGTCCACGGAACCGATCGCCTCCTCTACGATGCCGGACCGCGTGACGAGTACATCGCGACGTTTACCTGGATACCGCATGAAGACGCCGTCGTCGCGCAGATCTTCGATCGTCCCCAGCGGCATCTACGCCTCGTTGCCTTCGCTGCAGGCGCCGCCGCTCGTACGGACGCCCGCCCGGGTGCTCGCCGCGCCTCGCGCACGATCCTGCGGGAAGCGAGCAGCGCGTTTCTCGACGTGCAACCGCAGCCGCTATTCCTCCCGGCCGGCGACCGCTTCTTGTGGCTATCGCAGCGCGCGAACGTACAGTCATTATATATCGTCGATGCCCGCAGCGGAAGCGCCCGCCGTCTAACGACCGGCTTCCCGGTCTCGAACGTGCTCGGGCTCGATGCAGCACGCAAGCTTGCCTACGTCGATGCACGCTATCCGACCGAGCGCGAACACGCGCTGCTCTCGATCGGGCTCGGCACCCGAGCGTTTCACGTCATCACGCCGCAACGCGGCACGCACGCCGTCACGCTCGCGCCGCACGGCGGCGGCTTCATCGACCGCTGGTCATCACTCTCGCATCCGCCCGAGATCTTTCGCGGCAACGTCAATCGCGTTGCGACTGCCACCCTTTTCACGACGCCGTCGCTCGCGCGCTTCTCGCTCGGCGCCGCGCGACTGCTGCACGTCTCTTCGGCATACGGTCCGCTCGATGCGGCCCTCATCGTGCCGCCGCACTTCGATCCGAACAAGCGCTATCCGGTCATCATGGAAGCGTACGGTGGGCCACTCCCGAGTGCGGATGCAATCCAAAGTGACGACGCCTACCAAGGTTTGTGGCCGCAGTTGCTCACCGAGCACGGCTTCATCGCCTTCTCCGTCGACGGCCCTGCCTCGCGCTTCGTTAGCACCCGCGAGGCGCACCGCTTCGCGGCGCACCTCGGCGAAATCGCGCTCGCCGGGCAACTCGCCGGACGCGCATGGCTCGCGAAGCAGTCTTACGTCGACCAAAGGCGCGTGGGCTTGTGGGGCTGGAGCTTCGGCGGCTATCTAACCGCCTACGCATTGACGCACGCGCCGCGCAGTTTCAATGCCGGTATTGCAGGCGCCCCGGTAACCGACTGGGCGTTCTACGATTCCGCCTACACGGAACGCTATATGGGTCTCCCGCAGCGCAACACCGCTGCCTATCGCCGCAACTCCGTCCTCCCAGCCACAAGCAACTTGCGCAGCAAGCTACTTGTGGTGCAAGGCAGCGCTGACGACAACGTCCACCTCGAAAATTCGGTACAGCTGCTCGACGCCTTCATTCGAAGCGGTAAACAGGTTGACTATCTCCTAATTCCCGGCGCCCGTCACGGTCCGACGACGGTCGCGGCTCGTCGCTATCTGAACCACAAGATGCTCGACTTCTGGCAGTCAACGCTGCACCCATGAGCGCGCTTCTCGTTCGTGGCGGTCGGGTCATCGACCCGTCGCAGAACCTCGACGCCGTGCGCGACCTGCTCCTGCAAGACGGCACCGTCGCCGCGCTCGGCGAGCACCTCGAGACCCGCGACTGCGAGGTCTACGATGCGCAAGGCACGATCGTCGCGCCGGGCTTCATCGACATGCACGTGCACTTTCGTGAACCCGGCCACACCCACAAGGAGACGATCGCGACCGGCAGCGGAGCCGCCGTTGCAGGCGGCTTCACGGCCGTCGCGTGCATGCCGAACACTGAACCCGCGATCGACTCGCCGGCGCTCGTCGCCGAGATACGGCGCCTCGCGCAAAGTGCGGGCCTTGCGCGCGTCTATCCGGTCGCCGCACTTACGCGCGCGCGAGCCGGCACCGAACTCGCGCCGTACTGGCAACTACACGATGCGGGAGCCGTCGCCTTCAGCGACGACGGCTTCTCCGTTAAGAACCCGCGCGTCCTACGCCAAGCCGCGCTGTACGCCCGCGACGTTCCCGGCGTTTTCATGTCGCACTGCGAAGATGCGGATCTGCGCGGCGATGCCGTCATGAACGAAGGCGCCCGCAGCTTCGAACTTGGCCTCGCCGGTTCACCCGGCCTCGCTGAAGACGTCAACGTCGCGCGCGACCTGCTCATTGCAGGCGACACCGGCAAGCCGTTCCACATCGCGCACCTTTCGACCGCAATGGGCATCGAACTCGTGCGTTTTGCGCGCGCGCATGATATCGTCGCAACCTGCGAGGTCACGCCACACCACCTCCTCCTCGACGATGCACGTTTCGAACGCTTCCGCGCCGATGCAAAGGTCAACCCTCCGCTACGCGCCGCGCGCGACGTCCGCGCATTGCGCGACGCTGTCCGCGACGGCAGCATCGACGCCTTCGCCACCGACCACGCCCCGCACACCGCGCAAGAAAAAGCCAGACTGCTTAGCGAAGCGCCCGTCGGCTTCTCAGGCCTCGAAATCGCCGTCGGCGCCTACGCGCACGCACTCCCCGATCTCCCGCTTGCGCGCTTCGTCGCGTTGCTCTCAACGAACCCGGCCCGCATCCTCGGCGTCGCCGGCGGAACGTTGGCACTCGGTGCACCCGCCGACGTCACGATCTTCGCCGAACGTCCCTGGCGTGTCGATGCCGCAGCCTTTCACTCACTCGGCAAGAACACACCCTTCGACGGCGCGCGTTTCGAACGCCGCGCCGTGGCCACGATCATCGCAGGCGTGATCGTCATGAATGATGGCGTCATTGGACGCAGTCCATCCTGATGGACCGCTGTAGCCTAGTGTGCGGCGGCGCGTGCGAGCGCTTGCGATTCCGTCGTTTTGAAAAGCTCGCTTTGTCGCCTCGCGCCCAAGCGGTGCGCAGTTCCGGCGTCGAGATATCCCAATCCGCGCGGACGCGCCGCGTCACATCCCTGAGGCCCTGCCACAGCTCGGTCACCGAGTGACGCCCCCAAAACCAATAGCCCATGTAAACTTTGTAGGTGCGCAGCCCCGGCTCGAGCACGAGCGTGTGTGGAATCATCGGGTTTCGTAGTGCGTTTCGGTGTACTCGCCGATGTCGAGATCGGAGAGCATGTGCCGGTCCATGTCTGAGAGAAACGGCCCGGCTGCTCCGATCGCGGTTCGGAACTCATTGAGAGCTAAAAGGTTCTCCGTCGCGATCGTAACGATTTTCGGTAACCTAGTCTAGAATCGCCGTATTGCTTATCCGCAAGAGCCCCACTGGATCATTACGCCACCGCTATTGGCGGCCGCGCAATGGTTCGTGCATTGAGCACCGTTCAGGCCATTCTCGCGCGGCGCAGATTGCGGCGAAGGAGAAGCGATACGAGCATAGCACCGAGCATGGCTAAACCCAGCCGCATGAAGCGAAGGCAGAAGTCGAGTGAACGAAGCTCAATCCGCTCGATCGGATGACTCAGGAAGAACGCCGCAGTCCAAGCCACAACGCACAAAAACAGGACTAGGACGCCTGCGGGTTTGGCGTTGCGCGGCACGACGCACAAGGCGCACGTAGCGGCGATCGTTACGGCGTACGTCAACGCTGCGGAATGACTCCCGAGGCGCCCTGCGAGCTGTAATATTAAAAAGACGCCAAGAAATGCGATAAGCCCCGCTGCAAATGATGAAAGCCATCGGTCCCGCAGGACGATCGCGGCCCTCCTCCATGCGAGTAAAGGCAATGACGTGAAGAGGTCGCCGTAATAGCACCGCCTCGCGGCGTTCGATCCGTACGTTTTTTCCAGCTGATAGAACCGTTCGTGAAAATCGCCGATGATCGGGTCGTGCAGATGGCTTGGCGTCACGAGTTTGAGTAGCACATCGCCGAAAATGAAGCCCCTCACGTGCGTCCACCTGAAAGTCGCAATCCCTTGGACATCGTTCGAATCGCCTGCTGTGTTTCCGTTACTGCCTCGCGGCCATATGGCGTAAGGTCATAAAGGCGGCGCCGGCGGTTGTCCCGCCAGGAGCCGCCTAGCACGAGGTGTGAACGGAGCAAGCCTTTTCGCTCCAGTCGATCCAAGGTCGTATATACCGCGCCGGTCGATATAGCGCGATTTGTCCGCGCAACGATCTCATCGCGAATCGCCAGGCCGTACCCTTCGCTGCCGCAGCGCAACACAGCGAGGAGAATAAGATGTTCAAAATCGCCCAGAAAGTCCCCACGTGACATCACCGCAAAGTTTCACCGCAGGTACCGGTAGTCCTACAATGTAGGCCTTATAGGAAGACTGAAGATAACCAAGTACTACCAAGTAGTATGAGCAGCAACGTTCGATCGTCACCGAGCAGGTTTCGCGCGCTAGTCTGCATCGTATCGTTCGCATCGCTGGTGGCCGCTTACCCCAAGGCGTCTATTGCCGCGGAACCTCGTCCCGTACTCGATCAAGCGTTCCGGGCAATGGGTGGGCGGGATCGACTAGAGGCGGTTTCGTCGGTTGAGTACACCGCCGTCGGGGAGCGGGACATGGTCGAGCAATCGGAGCGCCCGACGGGTCCATATTTTACCGACCATTTCCGGCTACACGAGATCGGTGACTTAGCGCAGCATCGCACGCGTATCGAACAGACGGACGAAGCGTACGCAGCTGACCGGTGGTGGCTACAGCAGCTGAAGCAAGAGGCGCAGACGACGATCATCAACGACGACGTCGCCGCCGTTCCGGCGAAGAATGGCTTCACGTTCGGCGGCGGCTTCTCGATCCAGCAGAACGAAGAACGGTTTGCTTTTGGGCCCGAGCGCTTGCTGTTAACGGCCGCGGCGGCAGCGGACTTACAACAGGAGCCGGACGCAATGCTGCACGGCGTCCGTCACCACGTCTTGCAGTTTCACTGGCAAGGCGTCCCTTGCATGTTGTCGATCAATGCCGACACGGGCCTCCCGTGGCAAGTCACCTTTACTCGCCCCTATCCCTATCAGGTCTTTCTGCACGCCTGGGGCGACGTGACGACACGGATCACCTACAACGCATGGACCCTCGAACCAAATGGCATCGTGTATCCACGGGAGTGGAGTTACGAGCGCGTGAACCTTCCCGACACGCGCCTGGCGATCGTGAAGCTGCGTTTCAACATTGCGCTTGACTCGGCACTGCTGACCGTTCCTCGGTCGATTTACGATGCACATCATGGGAAGTTGAGGCCGATCGATGATGTCCCACTTGGGCTCGGCGGAAGCGGTCCTCCGCACGAACTCGCTCCCGGGGTTATCCAGTATCCCGGGAGCTGGAACGTCGCCTTCGTCAAGCAATCAGACGGCGTGATCGTGATCGAAGCGCCTCTGTCTCCACGCTACGCGCAGCAGGCGTTCGACGCGGCGCGCAGGATGGACGGTTTACCGGTCAAGGCCGTGATCACGACGTCGGATTCGTGGCCGCATATCGCTGGTGTGCGCCAAGCTGTCGCGGACGGCATTCCGATTTACGCGCTCGATTTGAACCGACCGGTTCTGGAGCGTTTGATCGCATCTCCGCACCGGATGCAACCGGACGATCTTGAGAAACGCCCTCAAGCCGCACGCTTTACCTTCGTCGGCAAGCCGATGCCGCTCGGCACGGGCGTCAACCGCCTCGAACTGGTCCCGTACCGCACGGCGACGGGCGAGCGTCAAATGATGGTGCACTTCCCGCAGAGGAAACTGTTGTATACGAGTGACCTTTTCGCGCCCGACGGGAACGGCGGGTGGTTCACTCCGGAGTACCTGCACGAAGCGATCGGCGCGATTGAGCGGGAACACCTTGCCCCTCAAACGACTTTCGGGATGCACTATGGCGCAACACCATATCATGCCATCGTTGATGCCTTACATTCATTCGTACAGACAGCGCGACAATTCATACGGGTTACTTAGCGACTTGGTCCGTGGGCGAGAGCCTCTCCGGGGGCCGTCGCGGCCAAGCAGTTCTTGTCGCCGACAACGAAGCACTAACTATTCGTCAGGCCTTCTAATTCTTTCGGATGGCGATTAAACGCGAGGCCAAGTTTGGCCTCAAGTGACGTTGCCCCGAGCGGTATCCCATTCATAAGTGGAGAGGGAGTAACGAATGGAGTTGGGTGGTCGCGAACTCGTCGGGGGTCAACTGCCCGAGCGATCGGTGAGGGAGGTCGTGCCGATTTCCGGGGGAGCACTGCGAAGCAGCGTAGCGTTGTGAGTCTTATATCACGCAGCTTTTGTCAATGCAAGGGGCCTCGCGTTCAGCGCGCGATGCACGTTGGATAGCAAGGTA
>JAABUU010001200.1_pt1 | contig 45869 bp, 34 predicted proteins | sample 5559301 | NCBI WGS metagenome assembly JAABUU01 (sample SAMN10711884, study PRJNA513360) | rock metagenome | isolation source: Antarctica rocks | place: Antarctica: Victoria Land, Richard Nunatak white | reverse complement strand
CCCCGGCCGGGGGGGGGTGGGGTTGTAGGGGTTTGGGTATGAATGGGTGTTGGGTATGAGTGGGTGTTGGGGGTGTGTGTGTGGGTTGACGTTGGAGGAAGGGGTTAGGTTGGGATGGGATGGGATGGGATGTTGTGGTGAAGGATTTGGGAGTGTGTTTGTATGGTCATGGTTTTTTGTTTGGTTGTTCTGTGAGGGGTGGGGAGCTGGGGAAAGAGAGAGGAAGGGGCAAATGGGTTTTGGGTTTGTAAGATGGTGAAAAGGGGCGATGAGAACTTGATCATTGAAACCACGCAGCAGTACATGAAGTTTTTAAAGCGGTAATAAAAGTCTCACCGACGAGAGCACTTCGGCTAGCATGACCTCATGACATGTTCGCCATCCACAGTCCACAACCCAACCCACCCCTCCAGCACCTCAACCACTCCGAAACCACCTCAGCTGAACCGCAATCAAAACCACTGGCAAAACACTAACAAGCTCCCCCAGCCCTGCATACTGCGGCGGAATCCTCGCATGCACAAAAGCCCCCGCCGCGAGCAAAACCGCAACCATGTTGTACACAAATGACCAGGCGAAATTGATCACGATGCGCCTGAACACTGCGCGAGAAAGATCAATTAATACGAGAATGCCCGAGAGCGCAGGCCGGACTAGGACTGCGTCGGCGGCGCTCTGGGCCACGTCGGTGCCGCTAGCCATGTGCAGCCCGATATGCGCTTGAGCTAGGGCGACAGCGTCGTTGGTGCCGTCGCCGCAGAACAGGACGGTCTGGGATTTGTGGGCCATGAGGGCTTTTATGTACTTTTGCTTGTCTGCCGGGGAGCACCTTGATCGGATGTGGGAAGCGGGAATTTCGAGTTGGCGGGCGGTTTCTTGGACTGCGCCGTCGTCGTCGCCGCTGACGAGGGAGACGGCTATGCCCCGCTTCTGGAGCTCGGAAACGACGGGTTTGGCATCGGGGCGCAGGGAGTCGTCTAAACCGTAGATGGCGAGTAGGTCTTCGCCTAGCGAGACGCAGAAGACCGTGCGACCTTGCGAGAGTAGTAATGTAACTGGTGGTTCGGTCTGGACTGCCAACCAGCGGGAATGTCCACCACGAACGCTTGCACCATTCCAAATCCCCTCCATACCACTCCCGGTCACAGATTTCAGATTCTCAATAGTAGCGGGTTCAACGCCCTGTGCCTGTAGATGGGCTGCCACGGCGGCAGAGACGGGGTGTTTGCTGTTGACCGTGAGTCCCAGGGCGAGAGATGCGGCAGTTTTGCGCGACTCCAACAAGTATTCCTCAGCCGCGACAGAGAGCTTCCCCTCAGTGAGGGTGCCGGTTTTGTCAAAGACAACGTGGGACAACTTTCGGGCTATCTCTATCGTTTCGGCTGATTTAAAGACTACGCCATGTTTTGCGCCAACGCCGCCAGCAATGACAATCACCATAGGCACGGCCAACCCGATAGCGCATGGGCAGGACACAATGAGAACCGAAATCGCGTAGGTCATGGCATTGACTGCAGCAGAACCATCGGGCTGGTGCTGAATAGCTATGCCCACTCCAATCCAGATGCAAAACGTAATCAATGTGAGAAGCACAATGACTGGCACAAAGTAGGATGCCACACGATCCGCGAGCGCTTGAATCTTTGGCTTCGAAAATTTTGCGGCGTCAACCATGGCTGCAATTCCACTGAGAGTATTTTCGTCAGGCAAGCGCGTCAGGCGAATTGTCATCATTCCTGAGCCGTTGACAGACCCGGCAATGACATGAGAACCTGTGGATTTTTCGACCGGGACCGCCTCACCAGTCACGTTTGACTCGTCGACTTCGCTTTCTCCGGATATAACGATCCCATCTGTTACCACGCGTGTATCAGGGCTGACCTTAAATATATCGCCGTACTGGAACAAACGAGCATCAATTTTTCGAGCACTGCGACCATCATTTTCAACAAGAAGTGCTGTCCCAGTCTGCAATGATCTGATGGAGATTGACTCGACAGCTTTGTGTCTGGCAAACGCGCTGACAAGGCGCCCAAACATGATTAATGTCACGAGTAAAGTACTCGTTTGGAAGAACTCTCCCGTCGACAACGGGTGACCTTGAATTTGATTTGCAAAGGCGATGATGGAGAAAATATACGCTGTGGAGGTGCTCAAGACGATCAACAAGTCCATTTCAATCACACGGGTAAAGAGAAGAGCTCTCAAAGCGCTTGAGTAGAACGGTCCAGCAACGGCAATCTGCACAATGGTGGCCAAAGTCAAGGACAACGCCCCGTATATGATCTCATGACGGGGTAACGGCGACCAAGCTAGGATGAGTACGGGTATAGTTAATACGGCCGAGAAGGCTGTCATATAAGCTGTCTTGCGCACATGCTTGCTACCAGTCTCAAGCTCCGCATAAGGGCGAGGAGGAGCAAGTGTTATTGCAGCATCAAACTTCTTAAGCAGATCTCTGGCGCCAACAAGGTTCGCGTCGTATAAGACGCGGACCGTCTGTTTATCGAGTGCGACCATGCTCTCCACTCCGTGAGGTCTTTCCTGGTTGATAAACTTTCCAACTTCACCAGTAACAAATACATCCAAGCCGTGCCCTCGAGTATTGACTCTCTCACATGTAAACCCAGTCGTCTTTGCGACTTCTCGGATGATGTTACTGATGGACCCAGCATCTAGGTTGACATCAAATCCAGCCTGTGACATCACCAGACTCGTCTGGATGTTGTGAATCCCAGGAATTGCATTGAGAGATCTGAATAGCTTGTTCTCGCAGCCGACACAGGTGAGCCCCTCGACGTTGAGGATAACATGTTCCGTGATCGCTGTGCCCTTCTCGATATCGCAAGAAGACGAAGCGGTGATGTTTAGCCCAACGCCATTGTCTTCACCTTGACGCTCAGTCTTGCCGCAGCACGGATCCTGCAAGGAACTCCCGGATGCATCATCGAATGTGGATTTCGCACAGACGCCACTACTTTCTTTGCAGCAAGACTTTTTGTTGTAAGCCGCTCGTGATGGAGTAGATGGGCTTCCCGCGAAACTTTTATCGCAAGCATCAGGCGTTGCCCCACAGCGACCATTCTTCTCCCCGCAAACATCAGTCTCCTTTCCATAAGTATTCGCCATACTCTCGCAACCAGCGGTCCTTTTCCAGCACTCAACGCCGCTAGAGCGTGCCGTCTTTATGGTGTCAGTCGACCTGGCACCCCTGGTGCTGCTACCAGCACTCTTGCGTCTCAAAGCAGCATCTCTGGAATGTCGTCTTGCTCGATTCTGGATGGAGGAGCAGCAACTCTGAAGGTTGAGTTCGACGAGAGCTTTGCAGATACATCCGATTGCCGCCAAGGTTGGAGCATACCGCCCGTGCGCCGCTTTGAGATGCTTGTTGCACGCCTTCTTCTGGCTAGGATCAGAAGGTTGCGTCTGGCTAGAGCAGCTGCCGCTAGCCGTGGGAGTTGAGATATCTAACCACAGTAAACAAGGGACTCAGGTGTGCCGAGGCGATATTCTCATACCTTTCAAATCCTTGTTCGATGTCTCGCTAACATTGCACTGCGCATCACATTCTTGTTGCGCTGCAAACTCTATGCAGGTACCTGGATCATACTGGTCAGTTGAGCTTCGGTCACACTCGAACTGACGGCAAGATACTGTCACAGCATGCTTGCCCAGAACCCGTGTCAGACGGTAGACGACAATCACAGCGAAGCAAAGACGACTGGGAGGCCTCCATGATAATCTGCTGGAAGGCCTGGACTGGGTCCTGATTGTTGTGTTAATTGTTTCAGAAGATTCGTCTATACTTTATTCTATTATCGATAGAATAAGAGCTACAGTACTTTATGGTGATAAGCTAGTACATCGTTGGCACGGTAATTTAAAATGGTTACAGTACTTCTTAGAATACCTTTCCCTGAACCGTCATCGATGAGTCGATATCAGAACATCGTCTTATTGTGAAGAGAACGTTGTAAGCTACCTCATGCCCTCATCCCCAAAATCTCACTGAATACCTACCTTATCTTACAAACTTCTCAACGACCGCAGCTTACAACAGAAATAGTAGAGCTCCTAAACAACTCAGAGAATCACAGAACGAAAACAACGTCTGCACCGTCCCAATCCTTGTCCCTGCCGCAAATAGTGCTCCCTATATGCTTGTAGTTGGTGAGAAGTGACTGCGAAGGAGTTGGTGCGAAGGTTGGTTCGTGTATTCGGTTGATGGGGAATGGATAAAAGTACAAAAAAGCTTGAAACTCTTTCCTCACATCTCCGTTGCCACCCCTTTCATCACAAACCTCTAACGTCTCTATTCGGGCGTATCCTATCACCAAGTATAGGATGGAATGGCGGGAGGGTGGTAGGCCATAGTAGTATGAATAATACAGAGTAAGAAAAAGAGAGAGTAAACAGCCGACAGAACCTTTGCCAAAACCTACAAGCCTTTATGCCCGAAACAAGCAAGACAATCCCAATAAAGACATGTTCTTCTACGTGAGAACACGAAACGCAAACCCTTCTATTCCTCCGGGAATGGAGCATAGAGATAGTCCACCGCCCTGGCCAGATCACCCTCGCCCATCTCTAGCGCAAACACCGCTTCGGCTCTCGAATAGCCGATACTGATTAGCGTGTTCACATTCTCTTCAGGAAAGACCAGCTCCCTCTTGAGTTGAGGCGCTTGTGTAGCCACAGCTTGTGGCTGCTCGATGTTTCCAGATGGAGTGACGTTCTCATGTGCAGTTGATGAATCGGGGAGGTCGACACTGGGAGGGTTTACTTGGGCGGCGGTGACGGGGGTGCTGATCGGCGAGGTTAGTGTTTCTGCGTGTGTTGGGGAGCGTTCCGAGATTGTAGATTTATCTGGTGGATGGAGCTCAGGGTCTTCCTCTTGGTTGGTAACTGAAGACGGTTTTTCGCCCTGGGTCAAGCCTTTGATCATGTCCCGTCGACTACGCTCCACGTTGCCAGCGAAGTTTTCTCGTTCCTCTGAGACTTGTTCTTGGACTTGGTGTTTGATAGCCATGATTTCATCTATGTCCGCATCCGTGTGAGGACGCTCTAATTTTGGATCAAATGGCCCATAATTGTTTGCTGCACTATGATGCGATTGGGAGCTGCCCGAGTTACTGCTAAGAGCGTTGCTGAGATGACGAATTCTTTCTTCGGCCTTTCCGACGTCGCCTCCTGCTCTGTCTAGTTGTCTCAAGACAGTGTTGAGGGAGATGTCTCGATAACTCATCAATCTCCCAATGTCGACTTCGTCATAGGAATGTTCGAGTCCTGTATCTGGCGGCGCAGTCTGATTTCCTGCTTTGTACGGCGTTGAACCACCCCTCGACCCGGTTGGCGAATTGCCGGTCTTGTACCGGTCGAGAATGTTATTTATGGCTTTGTTGCGATCGCCTCGTGCCCTAGTAAGCTCCGCGGATACTCTTTCAGGCGCGAAGCCTGTTACCTCTACTAGGAACGCGATGTCTTCGTCACGAGGCTTAGAGAAACCTGCTGGCCCTGGCGAAGATCGTGCTGCTGTGAGATTTGCAGCAACCTTCTGGGCATTATTTGTTGCCAGCTTAAGTTGTCGGATGGCTATCTCTCGGGAGGTTCCCAAATCGGTCACCTGTGTGATTTGCGCTTCTGTTGGTGGTGGTTCCAATGCTAGGGCTTGATCAAGGTCGCGTAGTTCCATAATGCGATCTTGTAGTATTCTTGGGTCCATTCTTTGCGCATCCGCTCTTACCACATGCACACTTAGATCGTTCACATCCTGTTGCACGGCATAATTCCAGACGTTAAAGAAGGCTTGAATACTTGATGAGTCCATAAAGCCGGCCAAAGCGAGGTTGATTAACCTCAAAGCCGTGGCATGAAACTTATGGTGGTTATGGGTGGCATCAAAAACTCTGGCCTCCCGAATAGGGATATTAAGCATATACGCCCAGGCGTTGAGGATGGCATAGAGACCGCACGTATTCCCATAGCGTTGTATCGGAACTTTTGGATAATGTTCAGAAGTGAAAATTGGGTTAGCAGGCATCGGATTGCCCTGCGGACCAATTCCCATCCAGCCTGAGTGAGTTACAAAACCGCGTGCAGCGTTAAAAAGCTCTCCCCTACGGATAGACCCCGAGCGGCTATCTTTAACAGTGATTTCGACTATATCATTATTGCGCCTCTCGGCTATAGCCAAAACGAAGTGGCCAATACCACCATGGTGTAGAGAGGTCTTGTCGGTCTCTCTACCTTTGCCTTTGGGGACTGCAGTCTTTTTACCTCGAGTACCACCTTTCGCGGATTTCGGTGGAGGCGGGGTGTGGATGTCGGCCTCATTCATTAATAATGGGATGATCAAAGGGTGCGGCCCAGAGACCGCGGTGAGTCCCTGGACAACTGTATCTTCGGAGCGGTTGCATCGAAACGTGTCAGCTGTACCAAAACCGAAGATAGTGCCTGTTCGACGTAACCCATCCCAAAAAGATGCGATGGCGAGAACTACAGCTTCATCCATCATGTTGTTGGGGCTCTCGATGTGTGTGCAATTACTCTGGAACTCTGCTGACTGCTGTACAAAGTGCTCCGTGTGACGTTCTATTCCAGCATCTAGAATAGCCTCCCAAGAAGCCGGCGAAGCAGGGGAATCTCCACCTGACGCTGACGGGTCTCCTCCTGATCCTGGCGAGTCTCCTCCTGATCCCGATGAGTCTTCTCTAGGCCCTGATGGGTCTTCTTCTGATGCTGAGGGTCCTCCTCCTGGCGCTGGTGGGTCTTGTGGTGGCGCTGGTGGATCTTTTCCTGGCGTTGTTGAGTCTCTTCCTGGCACTAGTGGATTTCCTACTGGCGGATTCCTCGGACCCCTTTTTCCACTAGGCGACGAGCTATCACTTTCTTTCGTGGACTGACCTTGTTCATTTCTTTGTATCTTTTCTATGATCTCATTAAAGATAGGCTCATTCATGTACACGGTTTGCATATGCCGTAAGCCGTCTGCAGCTTTTTGAATATTAGACTCTCTCTGCTCAACACATACTGAGTCATCGCAGGTTGCGTACTCATACGCTTGCATGAAGGCCCTGATTGTACCACTGTCTAAACAGCCCTTCAGGGCAAGCTGTATCAACTTCCGAGCCTCTGCATAGAAGTCCTTTTTTAGTTGGGGATTGTGGGCCAAAGGTATATTGAGGATGTACGCCCACGCATTCAGTACGACGTGAATGCCGGAAACAGCAGGTGTTAGAGAACCGCTTCCTTGCTGAGCAACCATTGGCCAGCTCTCATCATTCCATACTGGGGATCCATTCAGCCATTGCGAATTTCGGACGACATTCCTTGCAGCTTGACGATATTGGTCGTAATTCTCTGGGTTTTGTTGGGAATTCATGAAAGTCAGGCGAACCGATTCTTTATAATTGAATGAGATAATCTTTTCGGCAGTGACCAGCACGCAATGACTAAATATCCTTGGCTGCTCCGACAGTAATAAATCGGAACCTTTTGTACTGGTGGAGACTGCCTTCGGTGAGCTTTTGGTTTTGAGGTTAGCTTTCTGCTTTTTCTGCTTTTTATTCTTGCCAATGGTATTAGTAGATGGAGAGTTGGAATGCTCGAATGTCTCTCCTACTAGATCGGGCAATTCAGCACAGAATATCAGGGGCATAATAAGTATTCTCGGTGATAGCACGTAGCACATCCCATGATCCGGATTATATCGTGCCAACTCGAACAGGCGCTGAGTACCAAAGGCAACTTTGGTGTCCTGCTTGACCAGCGCATACCAGACAGCGGCTATTGGGAGGAATACGTCATCTTCAAACAGGGCTTGTGTGGATATGATTTGATGTGCCGCCCGTGGAGTGCCATCTTTGTCATCGGCTTTCTTGGCTTTTGCATTGCAGGCTATCATGCGTCGACGATATTCATTATTCCAAGTTGAAGGCGAATAGAGAGAATTTTCAGTTCCATCTGTAGGTTGGTGCTTCGCCGGTTGTGGAGCAGTCTGGCCTCCAACGGCGGCGGTCCGGTTTCGTTTGACTGTTTCTTTAGTCGCTTGTTTATTATTTATTCGCTCTCCATTGCCTCGTGTGGGACGACCAGTTAAGCTAGGAGTGCCGGCGTGCTCTACTAAATATGGGTCAGTCATCTTGATGAGCCTATTGTGTCTGCATAACAAACCCTCATCAAGCTTGGGCCTTTTGACTACGGGTGCCTCATCGTTAAGATTCTCATACTCTTCTACTGCTTCAAGAGTTCTCTTCGAAGGGCCATATCTGCTCACGTGGCTCCACTTGAAGCCATTAGAAGACACAAATCATAAAAGGGAAGATACTTACTTGTACCGTAGGTAAATCTTTGGGTATATATGTAATCCCTTGAAGTGTACACCACCAGAAGAAGACAACGTCCTCGGCCTCAATGACTGCAAAGTCTGGTAGAGGTCCAGCCACCATGTTCATCCCAATCGAGATGCCATTCACGAATAGCGGAGCCAGAGAGCCATTAGTGATGAAGAAGCCATAGCTATCGTCGTTATCAACGCTTAGACGGCGAAGTTCCAAGGATGAACTGGCACTTGAAAGCGCTCTTCCTACTGCTGCTATGTGCATTTGTCCGCTTCCTGCTTGTGGATCCCTAACGTAGAAATTAGGGAAATATTCATCGGTAAGTAACAGGACACCGGTTGAGGACTCACAAAGGAATAACAAAATCACCTGTGATCCACCTCTTTCTAAACATGGTTATAGGAACGTTGTCTTCATCATCCGAATCTATATAAAGATTATTGTCGGCCGAAGTGTCTTCCTTTACAAGATTGCAAAGTAACCCGCTTTTACATTTTGAGGGAAACTCTTTCTCCCCACCAAAGATGAATTCATCAATGTCGGGTAAATTCTCGCGGATGTAGTTATATAACGCACGAGTTTCGTTCGATATATGGCCTAAGATATCAAGCCATGCGGCCTTCCGCTCGGGTTTGAGGTTGTCCCAGTCGTCATCAACTAAAGGCGAGGGGATCAACGCTTCCTGTAATAAATGCCGAGCTTGAAGATCTCTTGGAAGTGTCGAGGCAGCCCAGCCTGGGAAAAAGGAACTGTAAAGTGCCTGGGATATTTCTTCATTGTTCATAGGCCCTGGGTTGGAGAGCAAGTTAGGGGTCGTTGTCGTTAGGGGCCTTGGATTCGAGTGCACCTTACGGGTATTTGTCGTTGGGGGTTTTGGACTGGAGAGCAATTTACGAGTATTTGCCGTTGAGGGCCTTGGACTGGAGAGCAGTTTACGCCTGCTCGTTTGGGGCTTTGGGTCCCAAAACAACCTACGAGCTTTGTCTGTTTCCGAGCTGGAAGGTTCCTCTTCGAAACCCTTCCCTAGATCCTGCTCTAGAGAGGTATACTTCCCGTTATGCAGGAGCTTGACCGGTTTTCTGGCCTTTCCCCCGGCCATTGGTGACGCAAAGATGGGCGAAGATGGTATATCCCGTTGAGAGGGCTAGAATTGAAGCACTGGGCTGTATACCGCAATGACAAGTTAGGATAGAAGAGTTCAGAGCTTGGTTGATCCACCGGTAAGGTGGGCATAAGTGGCTCAACCATGTTGATTCTTTGAACTTTTCAAAGTCCGCAAACGGTCAGTCCATTAAACATCGAAGAACAAAGCATTGTAATGAGATAGTCGAACTACATAGCTTAAGCGAGTCTCGATAGGGTAAGACAGAGATTTTATAAGCGAGGAATGTTGCTTCGGAACACATCGTTATCTATGTTTAAGAGCCTTCCAGCTCATCTATTTCAGATACGTAAAATCATTCAGTGAACCGGTCCATTGCTGTGAAAAACGTAGAGTTATCGACCTTGCATTCGGCATCTTTACCACAGCCTAATTCAATCTTGACATCCTCAACACTGACATCTGCTCTCATACTTGTTATGATATTGGCGGCAAAAGTACACGACGAAGTATCGTTGTCCGGAGACATCTCCGCACTTAAGTCCGGTGCTGCTTCCGGAAAATGATCTCCTAAGTGTGAAGACGATTTTGGAGGTGAGAATGCAGGTGTTGTCAAGGAACTGCTGGTTAGAGAGCTGCTGCTCAACCAGCTTTCTAGAGCTGGACTTGCGGGCAGGGATGTGGGATTTTGTAGTGTTGTCATCAATGGCATCAAGGGTAATGGGCGTTTAGTAATGTCTCGACCGCCAGCGGACGTCTGTGGTTGACCCGACTTATCTGGTTGCGGCGGGCTGCAGCCTATGTTGCTCCTATTTCTGTAGCAAGCCTTTGGCGTGTTGAGCTTTGCGTCGAGTATCTCAGCTTTTGTTGGCGCGCCGAGACTTACGCCTGAGGTCCCAATAGCCGTATCGATTTCTAGGCTCATGATGCCTCGGGACTGTAGGAGTGCTCGTAGACGTTTGTTCTCTTCGGCCACAAGCCTTGCAGAAGCTTGTATCTCCATCGAGGCCTCCACGCCCATGCTCTCATATTTCCGAAGTTTGCCCTCCAACTCCTGCAGGTATTCTTTCCTCCGTGCTCTCGATCTCCGCTGATTGTTTCTGATCCGGTCAAGGTTGTTCGGGTCCTGCAGGTCGGGTGTCATAGTTAGCTGCCTGTCCATAGCCAAATCTCACTTGGTTCCTACTGTAGATGACATTGCAATCTAGATACACAGCCTTCGACGTTGGGGAGTTCCTTCAGATCATTAGTCTAGCCATTTGAACGGGGGCTTCTTGGTTATTAGTAGTCAACCGCAGGCCTTGAGCAACGGGACAAGGGGTAGCTGGTATTCGCTGGTATTCCACATTGCACCTCACATTCAAGAAAAGAAAGGCATTATTATCAACCGATAGAGGATGGATGGTTACACCACAAGGCCTGCGTTAAAGGATGCAAGAGACTCCAACCAATGGCAAATCAGTATATAGCACGCTGTGTAGATGTTTTGGTTTCGAGAGTCGCAAAGCGGGCCGATAAAACTGCCTTTCAGTTCGCCTGACTGAAACTTGATTGCTAGGATAATGGTACTCCGGAGACAACCCTCACACTCCCAAGACCTTCTTACACTCTTGGGCCAGGATCAGTAACCATGAGATACAAAGTAAGTCGGTATCAATACGTTTTATAGATTGGTAATGTATCTAATACTCGTAATAGCATCAACGCCCCGCCTTGTCTTAACAATGCCACTGTCCATCCCATCCTCAACCCGTAGGTCGGAAAATCCTATGCCAGCTCTATCACATTTAGGCCCACATCATCAGGTCGTAATTCGTCAACATAGTCGGAAAACGTTAATCTCAGAGTAAACCGTTGGGAGGAGCTGAGCTTGCTTCTCCAGGGAATGCGTAGGAGTTGGCGTAATCTGCATTAACCATTCCGTTCGCCGTTCGATTGCCCATCATAGCTGATTCTTGCTCCATTCCATTCCAATTTGCAAAGAAAGCCTGGTGGTCCTTGTACCACCAATCGTTGCTGTCCTCGATCAGCGCTGGGACGCCTCCAAACAACACCGATGGTGAGGTCTGAGTGGCCGAACCACGAGAAGCTCGATCCTGATTCCAAAGTTCTTGTTGAACTTGGGGGAGTAAAAAGGCTTGTTGCCGTGGTTTTCGACTGTAGTCCAACGTCTGTTGGACAGGCACGGACAATACTCCATTTAGTTGTGGGGCCTCAGCGGTAGATGTTGCGTTCATCATGCTGGCGCCACGGAAAAACCCGTTCGTGGGCATGGCGAAAGAAGTATTCGCGTTGCCCGAATTCTGCTCCAATAGGTCTGCCTGCGCCTGCGGTGGGGGAGAATAGGCCTCTGACTTAGGCGATTGCTGGTCATGAGACCTAAGCGGACCAAATTTGACTGACGTCCGTACCAAGATCTTCGCCGCCTCCTCTGGTAGCTCTATTTGCCAGCGCCGTGCTACGATATGCAGGACGCCAAGAGTCCTTCGTGCACACAACCAGCACTCCGCAATCTCTTCCAAGTGCTTTAGGCCATGCACGATGTCTCTTATCGCATTCTTTTCTGGTAAATTAAGCAGATGGATTGTACACGCCGAATGAGCAATATAGACTGCAATATTGCAGATCTGCCGTAAACCATAAGTACGCTTGTAGAGGCGAAGTAACTTTGAAATCATAGCAGCAGCATGCGTGCAGAATTTTCGAGGGGATACATGTGCGGGTAACGGAGAAGTAGCTTGTTTGTATTTCAGAAAAGGACGAAACAGATGAATGAAAAGCAGCTGAAAGAACATGCTGTGCCGGAATTAGCCACTAAAACAACATCAAGGGCTGATGTTGAACTGACTGCATGACTAAAACATAGGGTAATTGGCCCTCCTTAGGTTCCATCTCTTTGGGTAGGTTCTTCCGCCAAGCTTCGAGCCTGGTGTGAAGCTCGCCCAGTTTCTTGAGCTCTGCCTGTTTTCCCAACGGCTTTTCCAAGTGCGTCGGGTGGTAAAAGTATAGCAAAAGGTCGCTACTGATCTCGCATAGCTGGGATATTTGCAACGCTACAGCACGCGTTCTCGAGGGCTGAGAATGCGCCTGGCCCACTCCAGAATCTATGTAGGGCGACCACGTATCAGCGTCCTCCATTGGGAAAACATCAAACTTTGGCACTGCGATGTTAGAGAGCAGTAGTTGAGGTTGCCGTCCGAGATAGTTGGACCAACACCTGTTACGAATTAGCATACACCGATATGGAATAGATTCCTGAGTATACTTGTCAAAAAGGAAGCATCCCCAAATCGTGATCCTCCGAGCATCTACCTCCTGCTCCTCAAGTGTAGAGGAGCCGGAGTCGACGTTAAGTCCAAGATCGTAGGCCATTCGGAAACTCATCCCACTGTAAACCCACCCTCTTGCTTCACGGCCACATCCGGCTTCCCGCACCGACATCAGCGCCAGCGCTTGGACGGTTGCGAGTCTTGGATGCTCATGCTCGTCATTTTCTAGTATCAAGCGCTTGGCTTCCTTGAAGAAGTGATCACCAGCGGTTGCAGAGTCATGTGGATCAGCTCTCGCCAAAGGCCATGATGTGAAGTGACATCCCAGAGCTAGCATGGCATTCACCAGCAGCTCGGTACAGTACTCAGTCTTTCGTTTGGTGTTCGGTGGTGGCTTCCCCAGGAGAAATTCGCGGTAAAACAGGCTCTTAGAGAGAGTGGTGAAATAAGTGTAGTGCCATGTGAAGTACATATTGAGAAGATGGTCAACAAGTTCCGGATCCGACGTTATCTCCGTCCAGGAAGCAATTGGATCGACCTGTTGTTGATACTGCTCCACACCCTCTGCCGACCCTGCATCGCCCTCTCCGTCCGTCTCGGATCCGAGAAATATAAGATTCGAGGTCCCGCCAATGAAGCTAACAGAACCGTTTTCTAATCGTAGTTCTCCCATCTTCCCTGACAGTTCAGCCTCAAATTTAGGGACAACCGTGAGCGGACCGTTCTCCGTGAGTGGAGACTCGTCATCTTCTCCATCGTCCCCAAGACCATTCTCCTTGGACATGATGGACTCGGCAACATCGTCCAGGCTCTCGCATGTCCGTATTTGCTTCACCAGTTCTGGTACTTCGCTCTCGGGATAATTGAGAATGGCTTGAATCAGCGTTTGCAGTGTAGAGTTGCGCGTTTTGAGGTTGTCGATGTCCTTTTTGTACACCCCTTTACGACGGTGATCGGAATTTGGGTCGTAAATGCATTCTGTACCATAGACCGAAGCGCAGGCTGCGCAGCTTGGCGTATTACCATCACACTGCAAGTTCGTGTCAGGGTATTGCAGGGTTGTTTATACGCCTTCTAAACCTCAGGTCGTTGTGGGTTTCTGGCGTACCTTTGACTTCCTTCTCCGACATGCTATGCAGGCAGTACTCACGCACCGTCTCTTGGCTGACGCGGCGGATTCTTTGTCTCTGTTGCGTGATTTTGCTTTGATGGGCTTCGGACTGATGTGGGTAGAGCCATTGGTACTGTTCGTCACGGGAATGGTGTTGTGTTCAGCCTCATCGACCAAGGTCTCGTCTGCCATCGATTGGACGGGGGCCGGAGCGGGTTTGGGGGTCTTGCTTCCTCGGAGATGTGACGACCAAACCCCAGACAGAGTATTTTCTAGTGCGAGTCCAAGCCTGATATTATTCTGTAGACTGTGTCTGACACTCGAACAATTCCAGTAAGTCGAACTCTTGTTTCCTCTAGCATCAGATGAAAGCAGCGTGCAGCGTGAATCTAATGATGCCAGAAGCCCAGACGATAAGGCTTTGGGCGTTGAATAAGAGAGCCCATCGGCCATTTGATTCTGTTCCAGACCACGATCCAATCGATTGCCTCCGTACCTTATCTAATCGATGGATCAGTCAGCATGTTTTGTTTTGCAAGGAGGTACCGAAGGGTCCTGGGGTACTCCGTACATGTGATACTGTACTCGTACGGAGTACAGCTACTCAGTCAGCTAGCATGCTCCGTAGGGGGCACCTGCAGCGACCTCCTACAGTATGATAGTTAAGGGAATTTTAAATGAGGCTAAGCGTTTTGATCTCTCAACGCCGTAACGCCGATGATGAGGACTGTGGCAGGCCACATTGCGCCAAACTGACGCGTACTGTGCTAACAGGCGCGTTCCCTTTGGCGTCGATACAGCTGCTCATATGGAAAAGTCACAGCGTGAATTTGAGCTCCTCAGTCAGTATCTGGATGCGAGGCTCAGAACAACTGTCCAGCGCTACTTAATGTGCAAAGCGGGCACCCTACGATGGACGCTTCGGACGACCGTGAGATTAAACTCCAACGAACTTCAGCAAGTCGCCTTGTTGAATTCGAGACTTCATTGCCCCGGCTTCTATGGAAGTCAACAGCCCACAAACAGGCTGTCCCGCCTGGCAGTGTCATACGCACACTAGTCCAAGGTCGTAAAGCCCATGATCTCGTTCTTTTGGTGAGTCAGGGTTCTACTTCTCACTCAAAGTAGATCTAATCTACCGGTTACCTAGTTAGAACCTTTCCAGGAATGGCCACAGTTGCTCGACCCCAGGTTAAGCAGCTTGCTTCAGTCGCTTGTCTCCGCTTTCCTGACCTACCTGTGCAACTATACCAATCATTATTGGCTACCCCGGCGCAAACCGTCTACTGGAGTCCGTCCGCTACCACGAGCCGTATGCACTATTATTTATACGCTTTGCAAGATTCGAGGAGAGAAGGTCATATGCCAGTTCATGAATAACGAACCCAAGTACCTTGAACCTATGCTTAGTGCCTATCAAGCTTGGAATCAACCAAGTATCAACACTGCAGATTTTGGTTACGGACCAATGGCCTGGGAAGAAAGATATGTCATGCTGCTTTGGTTGTCACATTTCATGTTGACACCGTTTGATTTATCTTCGATTTCGTCTTCAACGGTGGGGGTTGAAATAGACGAAACGTTTTTACAGATAGCTCTACCGCGAAATGCTCCTCCCGTCACAATGCGTCTCGTGTCTGTTTCTCTAAATCATATCGAGTCTGCCGGAAGAGAGCGAGAAGCTGCTAGGGCTTTACTCGTTCGTCTCATATTGCGGCCCGATATGCTTAGCCTTGGTCTACTTGATTCTTTCGTCCATTGGGCTCTTTCGTCATTGGAATCTAATTCAACCAATGACTCTACCAAAACCATCTACACTTATATTGGTGTTCTTTCATTTCTCGCCGGTGTAATCACGTCGGCTGCGAAAGACACGATTGCTCCCTTTCTTGGCAGCATATTTCAAAGCATACACCGTATCAATACCGATCAGTATCCACTTTCAAGAGCTATAACTTCATCAGCGCTTGCTCGAAAATTAATCATCAAAATCCTTCGAGCATTGACCATCTTGACAATTTCGTCTGGCCGTATAAATGTATCTTCTGAAATTCCCAGTTTGCCCCACAACGTGCTAGAAGATGTTATTGAGCACCTACTTAACAGCCTTGCCGATAAGGATACGCCGGTCAGGTATGCAGCAAGCAAGGCGCTCAGCGTCATTGCCGTGAGACTCGAACCAGCAATGGCCACTGAGGTGGTGGAAGCGGTCATCGGAAGTCTAGAGGAGAATGTGTTATGGGATGATTCTAGAACGGGCCAAACAACTGCTGATTACGATGTACAAAGCCTCGCGTCTAGTTCATTCAAGCGCAATCTGACGGCTGTTAATGCTTTGAGATGGCAAGGGCTTGTTCTGACCTTATCTCATCTCCTCTTCCGGCGTTCACCGCCACCAGGTCAACTGCCAAGCATATTAAATGCTCTGATACTTGCACTTGGTTTCGAACAACGATCCTCCGTTGGTAGCTCTATCGGTACTAATGTCCGAGATGCGGCATGCTTCGGTATATGGGCACTAGCAAGGCGATATACCACGAAGGAGTTGTCCAAAATTGATACTTCATCCATCCGAGCTGCCAATAACCATGGACATCATATTTCCGTACTACAGGCGTTGGCCAACGAGATTATAGTGGCAGCAACACTGGACTCGTCTGGAAATATCCGTCGAGGCGCATCGGCAGCTTTACAAGAGCTGATAGGCCGCCATCCCGATACAGTCACTGAGGGTATTTCCCTTGTCCAAGTGGTGGACTATCATGCTGTAGCGCTGCGATCGAAAGCAATACAGGAAGTGGCCGTGGGTGCATCGGCTTTGGATACTTTGTATTGGAAAGCTATCTTAGAGGGCTTGCTGGACTGGAGAGGTATAGGATCTCCGGATGCGCCATCTCGTCGTCTTTCTGCGACAGCGATTGGGCTTCTGGCTGTATTTCACGATCCTGATCGTATCGGTTTGACCTTAGACAGACTACGTGAGAGCTTGAAAAGGACCTCAGCCCGTCAGGTCGAGGAGCGACATGGCTTGCTTCTTGCTTTCGCTGCCATCGTGCGCGAGTGTTCTACCAAGGACCGAAATCTAGATGAGCGTACCCTTGTGAACTTGGCAGCTTCGTGGAACATGTTTGATTCTCAATCAATTTTATTCAACCATGCGTTTACATTGTCGAGTCATCGATCGGAGCTGATAGCAGAGGCCGCATGTACTATGCTCTCGGCACTTGCTCACTTCTCCGCATTAGTCTCGAAAAACTTGCACCAACCTGATATATCTTATCCAACCACTGCCGAGATTTCAAGATGCACCAAGATCTTGAATCTGTGTTTGCTCCGTACGGAGGATATCGTGGTCGATGTTTCTGCTAACGCTGCTCAGGAGTTCTTCAAAATCTTGAACAATGACGAAAGGGAAGGTCTTGTACATAGATGGATAGAACTACTCGGCCTCGATAGCTCTAGTAAGTCGCGGGGTGGAGCCAAGGCTTTTGGGATCATATCTGCACTTGGTTTGGTGTTTCATTATTTCCATGCTAGTGATGCAAAGGTTATATCAGAAATACAGCAGACCATTATAAACGGTCTCCTATCTCAGACTGGGCCGAAAACCGAGATAGAGTCACGGGTTGCTGCTATCCGGAGCTTGACTTCTGGAGTACTTACTTGCAATTGTAAGAGATTATTTACCAACTTAGCTCACCTACTAATGTGGGATAGTAATGACTGCGCCTATAGCAGCAGTACTGAAGACTTGTCTCAACGACTACACGACTGACCAACGAGGGGATGTCGGGTCTATGGTCCGAGTGGAAGCCATTGATGCTGTCGGGGTGGCACTGAAGTATGATCTTCTCGGAGGCCAAGAAGCAATGCGAGAGCTGGTGGCCAGAGTATGCGGTCTTGCTTGTGAAAAATTGGACAAAGTCCGTTTCCGAGCTTGGGCTATTTTGAAAGATCATTGGGCTGCCTTCGGGAGCCAGATTCCTCCGCCCACGTAAGACAATGCCAACTTGTTTAAAGATTTAACTAACCCACACGTCACGTAGTCAATTTTTGGACGTATCTGACACATCGAGAGAGGTGTATTTTCGCCGACTGCTATCGTTATGCTGTCTTGACTGGGTCAGGACGCGTCTTCTAGAAGGTTATCTCACTTCCGCTGGTGCCGGATCTGAGTCTCTTCTCCAGTCGTCTAGAGCAGCCTTGGTTCATTACGTCGGGCAACTCGAAGTACATGAGCTTATCTTGTTTTGCAAATGTTTTACAGGCATCATCCGAGGAAGCATATCTAATGAAAGACTCATCGTCCCGGCGTTGGATACTCTTGGGTTTCTTTTCGATGCCGGGATTATGCAATGTCTTCAGTCCGAAGACCTACCGTAAGTTCTGTTCAACCATATATACGTGTTCATGACTAAGACACTAAAGGTGGCTCGACACACTCAACCTCGTCCAAAAGACACACTACAAATCCAAGAGTGTCCGTAAATTAGAAGCTGTTGTGTATGTCTACTCAGGTCTTGCCACTATGGACGCTGTAAGAAAAGAAGCACTCAGCAGACTATGTGCCATGCTTTTACATCCGTTCCCAAAGGTTTGTCCCAACTCTTCTATATCGAAGTCTCCAACAGTACAGCTACTAAATCCTCACGGCACAGGTTCGGAACACAGCTGCAGATGCAATTTGGTTAGCCGTTGGGGAACAGGGGAATGATCTCAAGCGGATCAACTGGTCTGAACCAACCACGGAGCTCAAGGGATACGTTCAAGAGCTACGAATGCGTTTTGAGATCGCAGCTCGATAACAGCTGGTGGAGTGCGGTACAACACGCCTCCCCTGTATGATCACAGCAAACTATATACTCCATCAAAAGCAGCGCCCTGAGTACCTCCATCTCAAGCCGGGGGCTGCAGGTTCAAGTCTGCCTTGCGTGTGATATAAAGTGATGCCGTTGCAATACGAAGACAACCAGGATACCTACTTATTTACATCACATGAATATTACTCCATCCGCTGAGCGTTGATTCGATTCGCATGTGTCAGTTGTTAACAGATAGATTCATGATTGTAACCCTAATGAAGTTCTCGTACTCCTGTGTCCCGTGACTTCATAAGTCCGAGGCACGTCGGAGGTAGTGATGAGTTAGATCCGAAAAACGTTAGCTCACGTCTTCACCGTCTTTTCGGTTTCTGTTCCCATTTGAAGCTTTACGTCGTACTGACGGCGCATGTCGACTATCCAATCGCCTGCTCACTGTCTTGTTGGATCAGAAGACACCGCCACTGCCTCAGGAACATTATCAGACAATAGAGCCAGCATATCTTGTCAAGCTCAATCTTCCTCTCCTCCACCAGACGACGCGCCGACTCTTGGACTCTTACAGAAAGAAAAAAATGGCAGTAATTAATTATGTGCAGCTGGAGTTGTGTCGCGGGCAGCGGTAGTGCCAGGATCCATCCCAGCATATTGATTCAATCAATTAACCTTCGCAATGTTCATGGAACTTCCTGTCTCCGGTCTGCATCGGCTATTCCACTCAACACCTGCCTCAGCAGCTCCACACTCCCCAAGATCACATTCACCGCTCGAGTCGGTAACGGAGGAAGCCCACACATTCGACCTTCTTTTCCCGGAAATCAGTGCCTTGCGACAAGCGCAAGGTCACACGTATCCTCTACAACACACCGATCCTTCGTCCGCTGCTCTTGCTGCCAATAGGCCTGACGACTGGGGTGGTTTGGATATACGAAGCCCTCGGGACGTTAGGATAATTATAGCGCAGGACGGCAATGTACTCTCCCAACAGCCTCGGATTCTCTATGACTCTCAACCGCCGCCGGTGCACGCAGCACGACAAGGAATCGCAAATGAGGCAGTCAAATTTGAGGCCCAACAAGAAGAGTCCCGGCAAGCAGATCTCATAAGACGCAGCTCAGCTGGGCGCAACGCGCGCGCCGTACCAAAGAAACGGCATAGTCGAAGTCCTTCGCTAGTACAAAGTCCTCAATCTCCGTCTCCAACCACATCGCCAATCCTGCCTCGCTCTCCCGAAATTCCTCAGGGAGCCTTCAGCAATCCCAGGCTGCAGAGATCTTCTACGAGACCCGCCACTAGCGAAGGTGAAACTACTCAAGGTCGTCTTGTCAGAGAGACTCGTGAGGAGACGGAAGCTTTACTAGGATGCATGTTTGGGTCCACCGGCCTCCCCCTGGTTTCCAGCACAAAATTACACATCAAGCCGGCCGGGTCTTCCGATGTTGCCTACGGCGGAGGGTATATCCAAACCACGCCAGAACCAGTTAATGCGCGTATTTTTGCAAAGAAACGCACGCCCTTGAAACGATCAACTACTACGGAAGATCTGCATCAATTGTTATCTTTATCAATAGCCGAAGATGCAGATCCACAAACGATACGACCCAGAAGCACGTCCATCTTAATCACTAGGCTGTTTACTGTAGACCCTATATTGGCCCTTCCCTCCGAGCAAACAAGCGAGACTGCCAATTCCAAGAATGTTGAGGCAGAAGCTCCATTGGCAAAGGCCGAGAAGGCGAATCAGCTGAAGACCCCTACCTACGCAGTCGCCATTGTGCTACAACTACCCCCTACTCAGCAGCGTTCGGTGGCGCCTCCTACTTCCTCTAATCCGATAACGTCCCTCATGAGCACCCTGCCTCGGGGGGATCCTTCCGAATCTTTTGCGTGTGTAAACAATGCCGAACGTAACTTGGAGCATGTCATTGCACATTGGAATATACTAACGCGAGCGATTTCATCGCTCGAAATAGTAGCCCGGAGCAGAATCTACGACCTATTATCAAAGATCTCAGAGAACGCTACGGCGCCGTTCCTTACGACACATTCTCATGGCAACTGTAGTAGCGTTAGCAGAACACAAACAAATCTGAAGCTGAAGAAGACAAAGCAACCTTCGCAGCGAACTGTGCAGCTTCACACTGGCGCACTTCAGCAATGTGATGAAGTCCAGCAAGAGGCTTCTGCTGCTGGAGAGCGGGTCGCGCTTGCTTTGAAGATCAGGCGAGTTGTTGCTGGTCAAGGTCGTTGGGGCATGTGGCGAGAAGAAGCTCGTTGGGTCGGACGGTGGGCTGGAGGGCGAGAGCAAAATTTCTTCTTCTTCAACCTCCTGACTGCGTTCCTTGGCTCCCACACTGAATGGCTGGACTCCCTTGGACCTAGCTGGTATCGGTGCCGGCATACGCAGCTTCTTCGAGGTTCGCTGCGAGAAATCAGTACGATCCAGCACCGTACTGTCATTGTCTCTGCGGACAAGATGGCCTCCAGACGACTAATCTTTTTACTCTCTGCGTTCTTGCCAAGTGCCCACCACTATCGAAGTAACGATGCAATGCTTCGACCTGCTTCATCCTTGTCAAATGCCGGCTACTCCCAATCACCGCCATCCGGTGTTCCAATGCTTCGACAACAGACTTTACGTCGATCGATCAATAGGAGGACCAGAGGAAGCCGGGCTGGAATCAACACTAGGCTGCACGAGAGATCTATCAGCTTTACCGGTCCAGACTTCGGTAGTAGTGATCCTAGGGTTCCACAGCATGGTCGTCGAACATCAGATGCTAGGTCAATTAAGACCCTGCCTCTGCCTATTATTTCCAATGGCGCAATGACCCGTATAAGTAGTACTACAACTACCGCCACAGTAACGCCGGATCCTACTATGCCGGTTCCTCACTTCTCCAGCTACTCGAAAGAACCATGGATGGGTACATCAGCTGAGCCAAGACCCGGTAGTAGTGGAAGTCTTGCATCTTTATCTTTGAAACATACACTTACTCGGTCAGAGAGCAATGATCGAGTCCAGGTGACCTCGGGTTCACAGTCGTCAAGAGGTTGGGGCAGCATGCTCAGTGATTTTTGGAGCGTAAGACGGAATTCGTCCACTGATGATAGTGATGCCTTGGCTTCATCACAGGAAGGCCTCGGAATATCTGGCGTCCCTAAGGATTTTGGTGTTCCACGGCCCACTAATAGATTGGCTCGAATGGTGGAGGAAGTGGAAGCTTCGAGGGCCCGAAGTTCTATAGAAGGCAATACACCGAAACCAGCTGATCTTCAGAATGCAACCCTCGTGGGCTCACCAGAAAACATAGCCGGCTACCAACTGTCTGACCAATCAACCACGCCTGCGAAGAACATTCCTGAGAGGCCAAAACCAGATCACTTTCCGGTTAAATTATCCATTGATGAAAGTGATGGCGTCGTTGACGTAGATATCCCGATGACAAACTCCTACTCTTCCTCCTTCGCCTCATCACAAAGCTCTCCCAAAGGTTCACAAACCGCCGCCAGCAGCTTAAACGATCGATCGTCGACGAATACCCGTCCTTCAACCTACGACTCTTCGATGGGGTCTGAGCCTGCAATTGACATTGGCGGTTGGCTGAAGAAATATCATCAAGATTTTGCTCTACAAGCTGTACGGCCCTACGACGCTCTGAAAGAGGACATCAAGTGCTCCATGCGCTCTGAGCCACAACAGATCCCACCGTTTGGTGTTCCCTCTGGAGAAGCCGGCGTTCAGTCTCAGAAATGGACGGACGTCTGCACCACACTCATAGCAGACACTACTAATTTCTCCGTCACACGTCTGTGTCTACAACGTCGTGCAGTGGTAAAACGCTCTCCTTCCACGCCTGAGGATTCGACGCCACAGGGAGAAATCGAACGCATCCATGAATCCCATATCATGGATCTCGACGCCACCCTCATCGATGCCGTCGAGCGCGTACTCGCGCAATCGGGCCACTCCTCGCGCGCTCCTTCTCGTGCCCCCTCCCCATTTCGCCTCAACAGCCACAACCCCGGCAACCACGGCGAATCATCCCGCGTCCCCGAAAGCAGCCCCTCGCTCGAGGTGCCGAGAAGCGAGTGCAGGAAAATGGTTCTGGGCGCGTTAGAGCAAGTTGCCATGAGTGTGAGCACCGAGCTGGAGCACCGGAATGATGGGGCTAAGGAGGGGAAAGAATGGGAGGCAAGGGGGAAGACCGGTGGGATGCCGGATAGTAGTTTGAGGGAGGGAGTGAGGAGGTGGCTAGGTGATGTGGCCGGGCTACAGGGGTGAGGGAGAAATAGGAGTAGGGGTTTGTGGATTTGTGATGCGCTTCAGCGAGTGATACCCCGGTGGGCAGTTTTGATCTATGGAGGTTTGGCGTGAACGGATCTAAGACCTCTGGACTCTTTGGGAGATCCGAGATGCGCTTATCATGGGGGATAGAAAGCTTTACGGCTCTAATGCTTAATGATTACAACGGTTGCTAAAGGGGGGAAAGAGCAGGAGGGGTTGTAGATAGCTCAACATGGAGGATGTACGATAGCTCAACGACACCTTTGTAATGAAGCCCACATCTAAGCCGGTGCACCGGTTCCCGTCTAGTGTCCGAGTGAAAACAAGAATCTTACAACTGCCTATACCGTACGATAAGGGATACGAAAGAGAATCGAAAATGCAGAGAAAGACAGATTCTAAATTTTAATAAAGTTAGAGAGTCGAAAGGCTGCTCGGTAACATTGTAATCATACATTTCTAATCTGATATTCTTCATTTTCACAAGAAGAAAACCTCAGCCTCAAGCCCAACAAACATCTATCATTCAGTCTGAAAGAGAAACAGCAACAGGAACAAAACGAATGATTGATATTCTTATCCACAGTGCCATTTTGAACGGGCTTATGCAAACTTTGAGTTCTTTCCGTTGTGTTGATTTTTTATAACGACGCTTTTAAGACTCGTCTGTATTAGATATCGTGGTTGTAATAAATAGACTAAAGTGTTTAGATATCCTCAATGCTACATCTCTCCATTCGAATCCTGATCATCCGAACTACAAACACCTTTCCAACGATTGTTCCCGGTCCACGAATTCTCCATCGTCTTTCTTGTCCATGACTCATGCTCCGAAAAACAAAGAACATCATTTGCCTGAAAGATGGTTTCACTATGAGTTATTATACAAGAAACTCGTGCTCGAACATCACAATCCTTCCCCCCCCCCCCAACCCACCGACATCTCATCTCTTTTCCTACACCCCGCAGCCACGAGACAATCTCTCCCTCACTCAACCAAGCCCATCGACGAGGATTCCCCATCCATTCAATTGCTATATCACAAATCAACTCCTCACCTCCCCCCTCAAGACCCAAACCCCCTTCGAAAACCCATCTCCTCTCCCCCTAGCGCAACCACCCCACGGCTGACAAACAGGAATTTCACTCCTTTACACTTTCGGCGAAATAGATAAAAGAATCGAGGGAAACATTTCTCGATTTCTTCCTCCTGCCCTTTTTTGGATAGACAAGCTGTGCTGCGGTTAAGGGGTTTTTTGTATTCTTGCAAAAATTCGCTTGGAGGAGATGGTGATGAAGAGGGGAGGCTATGATTTGCATGAGGGGGGGTTCAAGGATGCGTCTGTTGCGGTCTTGCAATGTCTCAGTTCAGGACACTCAATGCTTGAGTGCAGTATATGCTACCATGATGCGCTTCCATTATGCTTTGGAGACTCCTTACTCGCAAAACTCCTTCCATCCCCTTCATTCCACTCCTACATATCCGTAAAACAAGAAATCTATCAACCCGCCCCCCCCCCCAAACAAAAGCGCTCCCTTCGTCTCCGCCGTCGACTACATACATGCCCCTTCCCATTCCTCCACCCCACCAATTCACCATCTCCCCAACCCTTCGCTCTCAGCTACAATGAACGACCTTGCTAAACCAGCATCCCAGCCGTTTTCCGACCAAGGCTCCTTCTCCTGCCTGTCCACGGGGCGCTTTTGCCGTTCGATTCCGACCCCTCCAACCTGCATTCCCGCCCCCGTCCCCCCCAAAAAACCCCTCTCACACCCCCCCACCACATCCCTACACCCATGCCTTCCGCCCCGCCCCCCCACCCCCCCAACCACACCCTCAACTTCTCAGCCCAAAAGCTCCATCCTCAACTTCCCTTCCCTTTTGAACCAACCTCTCCCATCCCCCTTCAAAAAGAAGCAAATCGACAAGCAAAGGACGTTCGAAATTTGGGTTTTCCGGGAGAAATATAGATAGGGGCTTCCTGTTCGCTATTTCCGGGTGTAGAGCGGGTGTGAAGGTGACGTTTTTTGTTTTGTTTTACCGCGGGCTGAGGTTTTCGCTTGGCTGGCTGCTTCTTTTCTGCGTGGTTGGGGGGAGGGGGGTTGGTGAGATGGCTGGGTCGTCAGGTGGGGAGGGGGGGGTGGTACACAGTAATAGCCTAGTAGGGGAGGGGGCGATATTTGTTACTGACACTATGTACATAGTCTAACGGAAGAATCGCTGTTTGGTCCCTGGTGCTTTGAGGTAAAGAGCGGGGGGAAACCAGAGGTTTGTTCTGCAAGCAAGCCCTTGAGGAATTCATTTTTGAGGTTTTGGTGTGATGATGGTCGACTTAATCGATGAAAATTCTCGCAGTGTATTAATCTATATTTAATCTATGGATATCATAATCGTTCGATGGACTCCCTGCGGGGTTACTCCGAAACGCCAGGCTTGGTAAGGACACATCTCATCTGGATGCTAGTAGACAACCATGCAAACTGCGGCCAATACGACAATCCCAACAAATGATCCGGCCCTATGCCTCGACGCGGCACCCATCTCCGTCGGCATCGCGGTTGCTGAACCCGTGGCTTGCGGTTTCGACGGCGATCCCATGGAGGTAGTGGCAGGCTTAACGCCAACATTCCCTGCTGTCCCACCCTTCTCGTTCTTCCCGGGCTGGAAACACTTCAACCACTCCTGCAGCGCGCCGGAGAAGTCCTGGTGGCTGTGATCCAGCGACTGCTCGCTATAATTGCCAGAGCGGGCGGAAAAATCAAAGGCGTGTTCGGCATTTGGGAGGACGTAGCCAAAGACGCTTTGCGGGTCGTGGGTGCTGTTGGCGAGCTCAGTCGCGTTGGACAGGCAGCCTGGGATGGGGGTGTCCGAGACGGGGTAATTGGGGCTGAAGGACTCGGTGGACATGGGGGAGAGGGAATGCCAAGGGTCGAACTCGCCGTTGCTCCAGTAGACGTTGCTGGGGCGGATGGTCCAGCCGCCGAAGCGGGCGTTGAAGCCGTCGACGTCTGGGGATGCGGGGAGGAAGGTTACGGAGGCGTTGGAGAATTGGGCCTGGCACATTTGGAAGGCGGTGGCGAGGGAGTTGTATTTGGAGGAGATCTGGTGGGGGCCTAGGTTTGCGGTTTGGAAATAGCCGAGTTCGGTGCAGGTTTGCCAGGACCAGGCGATGTTGTCGGAATCTTGGACCAGGCCGTCACCAGTCCCACAGGCGCCGTTCGCACAGGTGCCGTACGAGGCCCAGCGGTTGGTCGTCCACTTGGCGCCTTTCTCCTTGGCCCAGCCGTCGCTGCCGGAGGTTTGGTTGGTATCGGGATCGGTGCTGATGTAGTCGCAAAAGCCGCGGATTCCGGAGGTGTTTTTGCTGGCGTGACCCTCAAGTCCGTAGTATTGGAAATCCCCGCGGATATCGGAGGTGAGCGAGCCTGCCAAACCGTAATTGGTGCCGTTGCCGTAGCCTTGGCCCAGGAAAGACTCCTTGAGCGCTGTAACGTTCCGGCCAGCCTCGGAGGTATCGTTGCCGACATGGTATGGGCTACCGTCGAGGACTTGGTCGATGTAGTTGACTGCGGCGTGGATATCCTTGGTGCAGTTGCCAAAGCCGTTGGCAACCATGCTGCGATAAACCTGGTCGTAGTATGATGAGAAATCGACTCGCGCCTGCACGGGGGCGGAAGCAGCGTAAGAGGCGAAAATTACGTCTGGATAGAAATTGCGCATCCAGGCAGCGCGTGCGCCCGGGTACGATGCACCAACAAATACCCATGGAGTCTTGTCCGGTGTAAGGTCGGTGTGATTGGTTCGCGTAAAGTTGCGAGCAAAGTGTGCGACGTCTTCGAGGGCCTGTTCAACGGTCAAGTACTGGAGCTCTGCCTGGTCGGTGTTGACCGTGAGATTGTGGCCAGGTAGAGATCCGCCATAGTATCGGTGCTCCCAGACGATTCCCATCCCATTGAATTGCCGCATCATCTGCCGTAGCGGAGACGAGTCGTTCTGGAGTGTATCGAATACCAGAGAAGAGGCATCCGCTTCTCCTCCATCGAAGAGGAATATTGGGCTACCGGGTTGATAAACATCATCCGCCACCCAAAATCGGTTGCTGAATGTGTCTATAGATATAGGTTGGCGACGAGGGTACTATAGAAGTTTCCGAACAAAGGAATGAATGTCACGACAAGGCAATCTGAGCTTACCAGTATTCTTGCCAAAATGGTCCAGTGGCAGGGTAACTGTCTCAACCGGAATGTCTGAAGTTCCTGTGAAAAATGGGTTTGTGGTATTATATGCTGTACTATTCGCAATGGAGGTCCCACTACCGAGCTCTTTTATCTTTGCTATTATCCAATTCTGCGTTTCTGACATGGCACTGACGTGAAGACATAGTAGGATGGAGGTGAACAATGCACTGCTGAGTGACAACATATTGAGGTTCGAGGATAATTCTTGATCAGAACGTGAAGAAAGAATCAAGAACTGGCTGATATGGAATGAAAGAGATCGACGGCAGTATATGTATGGACAGTGCTAGGCAGAAATATGCTAAATTTGAAGCTCAGCAACAGCTAATACCAACAGAAAACTGCGGTCCTCATAATCCTACAAGGCATAACAATTCACAACCATCACGCCCGTAGACATAATCTAAACGTCGGGGAGGGCGAAGGGCAGTGTCAAGAATTAAGGTTGCTCAGAGTGTGGGCTTGAACTATTCTAGCTGGACTCCAAGTCTCCAAGTGGCGGCTTGAAGCCTTGAAAGCAATCAAATCTCTTTATCTCTTTAGCAAACGGTCAAAGTTGATTAAACAGAGCATAAATAGAGCCTACCTTCAACGATCCCATCCTTCGTGGCACAGTCACAAACAACACGGATTAAAACAACGACGACCAAGGTTTTCTTCCGTCGCGCGTCGAGGAACGTGATGGCCATCTTCGACGGGCGGAGCAGAAAAGAGAGTTGGCAGGCGTGGCAGGCGGTCGGTGGAAATTATGGTTGTTCTCGTTCGGCGAAGTGATTGGTTCTGTTTTCCGTCCCTTAGTGGTTCCTTCGAATCCTTCGGTTGTTCCAACAACCCTATGGAAATCCAGACTATGTACTAGTACAGTACACAGTAGTGTTTAGCTAAGGTAGTCAGTCCGTGGCCTCAGCCACAATGAGAGTGGCTACCTATTTATGGAATCTTCTTAGCGACAGGTTTCTAACAAGCTATTGCAATTTGAACATTTTTATCGACAGGCATTGCGCGGGCGTCGCGACTCTATCTAGGTAGTTCCGTAGACAGGTCTGCTCTACCTTAGACGTCTTTAAGTTCCTCAACCCAGACCAACTGCTCCAGACCTTGGACTCCCATTCCCAGCCGGTTCGCCCTTCTTAACGCTGCTCCTTGACGCCGGTAATCCTTCTTTCAATGTCAAGCTTGGCGGCAGTCCTAATGCTGGAATACTGGCTTCCATAAAGGGTGTGTTCGGGGCTGGAGACAAAGTTTTGCTAAGGACTTCATCGTAGAACCTGCTTAGGGCAGCCGAATCATGGCAGAAGGCTTCGAAATCTGCTTTTATCTGCTCAGGGGTCGAGAAAACCGTGTTTGGAGCAGATTTGCTAACGCCAGATGTGGAAGCGGGCATATCAAGGGTTGCGCGAACAAGCGGCGAGGAGAAAGGCGAAGAACGAGGGGAGCCACGATGATTGCCGCTTCTTGCTGGCATGAAGCGGACTCTGTCTCGTATGTCGTTATGGTCTTGCTTCCCGGCATCCGGTGCAGCACTACGATTGTTGTAGAGCCTATTTGCCAGAAGGAGGAAGTGGCCTTCATCCGTAATCTGGGCGATTACTACTCCAGAACGGTGGATATACTGCGGATAACGATAGTTGGGCTTGCCCCATGAGTAAGTGACGTCGACATCGGAGGGGAAGTCCCGCGCAGCCTCGAAGTCAAGTACAAAATTAAACTTCTTCATGATTTCTTTTTGGTACACATGTTTGTCTACCTGTGAAACAGGCGCAAACGATGTAGCATCAAAGTAGTCCCGTGGCTGCTTACCGGGTGGTTCTTTTGCAAGCTTAATCATGTACGGTGCTCGGAATGGATGCATATCGGTAACGGCGGATGCCTCGCTGATAGGAACTTCAACCAAACGTAGTCCAAACCGATCCACTGATGTAGCCCATGAGACGATTGCATCCTCGATGAGCTTTGAAGTAGTATTCATCCATTCAATGCGGATATGGTAACAATTGTCTGGATTATGTAACCGGTCGTAATGAAGATTGATCAGCTCTGGTCTGTAAGACCTCTTTCGATGATCAACATCGTACAGCAATGACTTGCTTAAAGCAATGCCCAGACGTCTCTTACTGGGGGTAGGTGTTGTTGGCTCTGTCTCCCTAAAAGGGTCATTGTTTGAACTGGAGCGTGATTCTGGCGCGTTAGGAATATCTCTGCTTGTGCCTTCTGATCCTGGTGTTGGAGGTACTGATCTGTCCGCTCTTCGCGACCCAAACCAATTGCTTCTTGATTCTGGACGAGGCGGGCGGTAGTCACTGGCGACTTGATAGAAGAAATTCCCATCTCGAAAGTTGTGTCTCTGCTCTACGTGTTGGAAGAGTCCGCCTTTCATCAACTCATTGCCAAGTTCAGTTGCCTCATCACGCGTCTCAACGTCTTTGAAGTTTTGCAGAAGCCAGGTGGTCAGCTCGAATCCAATGAAGCAGTTGTAATGTAATCTCCAATGCCACCTTCTGTCCATCATTCGAACGCCCTTCTCGCCTTGAATGGTCTGAGCGAGAGATGCAAGATTTAAATTTGATCGCTGGTAGAGTTCTGTCTCCGGTAGCAGTTGTACTGGTCTTCCCGATGAGTCACTCTCTCCTGTGCTGTCCAACTCTGCTGCAACAATTGCGGAGGGATTCCTGGTTTGGTATATAATATCCAAAGGATTCGGATCTTTGCGTTTCCGACTTGTGGCTTGGAATCGTCGTTCGTCAGGATGAACATAGCGAAACCGCTGCCAGACTTGAGTCAACTTTTTAATACCTTCCAAGCGTATTTCCTCCTCATCATCTTCATTGACTGGCTGGAGTGAACGGCGGGCACTCGACGGGGGCTCTACGGGGATTAAGACGAAGCGGGCACGCCACGAGCGAAGATTATCCACGGATTGATCGGATTGCTGCTTCTCATGACCAGCGAGAAAATGGTCAACCTTCTCCCAATTGAGTTCCTGACGTTGTGAACCAATCCTGATAGTTTGAGAAACGTACATGTCATCCAGCATCGTTCTAATTGAAGGCCCGTATAATAGGGGTGTTTGCGCCCCAATGCTCGCCTGCGCTGATGGCGCGGGTTCTCGCGAAAAGCATCTTACCTCGATTTTGTTGGGCTCCGCGGTTGAGATTTGGTGTACGACACTGCCTCTGGACATGAAAATCTTGTTGTCGCCTTTAGGAATGTCGCCGTTGGCGAAAAGGTCAAACATGTCAAAGGACTGTGGTCCCATGGCTTTCGCAAGGTTTGGACCTACCACGACCTGAAACCCTTGGGAAAAGCGGAACGCTATCATCTCCCTCAGACGCCAGCCTCGAGGTCTAGAATGCTCAGATATATCATCTTCGTAGAAGTCTATGTGGTACGATGTTTCTCGATAGCCTGCAGTAAGTCGATCCGCCGTAGGAAAATCTTCCGTTGTAAATGGTATAGCGGCTGGAGAACACAGTGACTTCCATTTGAATTTTGAAGTACGTAAAGGACGTGGGAACACATGCTGCCAGCGGCCCAAGCGGCCAGCTAAAGTGATATCTGTCTTGTGTGGATTCGATGGATTGAGTATCGTCAACCAAGGCGCAATGGCACTGCTGGCATACGCTTCTTTCAAATTGTCGTCAGCGCCACCACGAGCGGCCATCTCCGACAAAGATGAGTTCTCCTCTTCAAGTATAGAGCGATCTAGAATCTCAAGTGTCACACGGGATTGGTCCGCGCGAATAGAATCTGTGGTCCGACGAGAGACAGATGTACCAGATTCTCCAGTGATACGAGTCAACATGGGTTTCTTGATCGGAATGGGGCTGGAAGAGTTCTGGAGACCAACGCCAACAGTGAGAGCTGCCTCTTGGCCTACAAGACTACGTTCGTCGGAGCCAATGCTGTTCGCTCTCTGTGGAGGTACGACCGCTTTGCGCGTCGAGGGTTCTCTACCCGGGTCTTTTGTAGCTGTGGCCGGCTGGGTTCCACGACTCAGAAGAGCTGCCGATTTGGCATGTTCAGAAGAGAGCTCAGTGCTCGCGATAGCCTTGGGTGGTACAGCACCGAACCCGCGAAGTCCAAAGCTGATTTGTCTCGAGAGTCTGGCTGGTACTAGGTGGGAGTTGTCAGAGCTTGGATTGGTATTTCGAATACTTGCCCGTTTAGTATACATAGCTTGGGTGGAGTCTCGTTCCTTTGTTTCACGGTCTAAGAACCCTCTTCCAACTAAGCCTTTCTTATCGTATGGGGATAGATAGTGCTCGCTAGGTGAAGATCCGCCGTTTATCGGGCCGAACTTACGGAACTGATATGATTGCGACGTGTGGTACGAAGCTTTTGGTTGCAGATCTTTGTTCAGTGCACCAGAGCTGTGACCTTGATGCTGGAAGATTGCCTCGTCATAGTAATCCATCCACTGAATCGCATATCCCACCTCGCCAGATGCCTCTTCGTCTGTAGACTCCGTGGATATTGACAATCCACGCGCTCGGACGTTTACATGATTAGCGGACTTGCCAGAATGCGTAGGATGAAGACTATCGCTTTGTGGAGCAGTTCGAGATTTTGATGCCGCTTTCCTCCAATTTTTCTTCGTTCGACCTCGCGTGGCCTTCCAAGGCATCGAAAGATAAGGGGTTGAAAGACTACTCGTGGCGTTCTCCATCACACCCATCATCTGTAGCTCATACATCCTGACTCTAGGTACAAAAGCCTTATGTTGATGTTCCACTAATTGAGATCGGCCAGAGGGTTTCCTGGCCTTAATAGCTTGGAGACCGCCCTCATCCGAAGCCAGTACCCAGAACGACACATCAACCCAATGTGGAATGGCGTAAAGCCATTCGCTGGTGATTGACCGAAATGGACTTTTTGTGTGTGGAAAACTACCGCCTTTGGTTACAGACGTGCTAGCTATGGAACCATAATTGTTCGCACTGGCGAGAGTGTCCATAGGATCTTCTTGGGGCCCGTGAGAATCGTGAGATTGCGGCGTTGCTTTCAGTACCTCAAGACGTGGCTCTCGATACTTGAATAGAGGAACAGAGTGCAACGGCATCCTCGAGAGGCAAACTAGATCTATCCCGATCCCGTTCTCGATCAGATTATCAGTAGTCTTGACAAGTAAACTGTAATCTACCTCAAACAAGCCTGTGCCAGGTGTAATAACAGCAATTGATACGCCAGTTTTGACGAGGTCGCGGTCGATGTAGTCAGAAGAGAAATGCGACGATGCAAGGTTGATTGCCTCGAGTATGTTACCTCGTATAGCGGCAGACGGCCGCCCAGCTATAACATAGTCTGGAAGATCCGCAGATGCTGCTGTAAGTCCAGTCCCAAGGGAGAGGTGATCTTGTGGCGCCGGCTTTCGAATGGAGACGTCTCTCAAAAATACCTTGAACTCCTTTTTTAATTGAGAGAGGATATCGGAACATTCGGTACTTGGCATATCGCTAACGACAACGCGGTAAAAGTCTTTGTAAGAGCTGTCTCCCGTGACATGTTTCATACTTGGATCGCTCACATCCCATTCCGGATGCGTAAATCCCCTAGCAAGTCCTCTTTTGTATTCCAGTCTAGTAAAAAGCACAATAGTGACCAGGTGTCTGGCTTTTATATGCTTCCACCGCTTGAACAGCTCAGGTAGAAACCCATTAATGACCTTATTAAACATGATCTCGCCACTGCCATCTGCGTCGAAGTCCCACATTTCCTTTGACATTTGAATGAAGAGTACATAACGGGCAGATTCGCTACGAAATACTGGTTTCGTAGCAGCATTGAAAAATGCAGATCCTACTTTTTGACCTCGAACGAATACAGCCTTCACTAGGGCTTTGATAGTGCCCATGAACACAATTCTTTGCCCTTTGATAACGCACTTGTTCGCTAATTCGGCGACGACTAAACGCCACATGTCCGCTCGAGCAAGGTACTCGTCACGGAAGGTGATCTCTACGTGCGAGGCGTAATAGTCTTGTTGAATTACCTATTACGAGCGAGTCAGTAGGTGATGAAGATTGTCAAGAACAACCTGGCGTATGATCTGACCGCCTACTTACAGTTGAGATCAGGACTTGATTGTGGTTTTTGAGACCGAACGCAATGGCAAATTGAAGAGAGACGGATACCTGGACGATCATTGGTCATACTCAGCGGCAATCTTGGAAGGATCTATGATGGTGACCGACCTCTATACTTGGCTGCTTTGACAGCATTTCAGGGCCCATGCTCTTAACCACGAATATGTTAGTTTTCTCTGGATCGAGCAGAGCATCGTAATTCTGTAAGTTAATCAAGGGTGCAGGGGTGTTTCTGTCTCCTCCTTCAGCTTCACCTGTTGGTTTTGTTCGACTTGTGTCAACGTAAAAGTTCTCAATGGCGCCGCTGTTATGCTTCTCGAAGCCATCCACCGCCACAATCTGCATAATATCACCGGCACGGACGCTTTGGGCTGGAAACAAGGAAGTATTCACCAGTATATCTTCGGTAAAGGAGCTTGCATCGTGGAGGGACAACGAGCACAAACGTCGGAACGGTAATCTGGGTGCCTGTCCTTCCTTTGAAGGCCTTGTAGGTACTTCATCACCACCGGCGGCCTCGGGACCCATGGTACTGCTTGCCTAATCGCGGAGCTTTCTATTCAAACTTGGCACACGTGGCAAATGTGCGAGCTTTACAGCTATCCGCGGGAACGCCGCCCTCTCGCCCGCTCATGATGCTCGATACCAAGATTCATAAGGACGGTGAATTCCAGTGTGGTGATACCTAATTGGAAACAAAGCCATAGCACTGGAGCCTATGGAATATCATTCATTGCATTCGCACTCACCGAATCTCATCAAGCAAATGCTTTACATGCCTGATGTACACAGGTAATGTGGGTAAAGGTGAAGATGGGTACAAGACCTAGTTTGGGTTTGGGTTTGGGTTTGGGATTTGACGTGGTTGGTGAATCACCTCGATCGCTTTTGGGAGAGGGGGGGGTTTGTTTCTTCGCCGCGTTCTGGATAAGGTATAGCGCAAGAAGTCGAAGCACTTACCTACCTAGGTAAGTGCACTTTACACAGGAAGAAGCGCTTTCGGGGGTCCAATGACGTCACGAAGATCTGATATGTAGAAAGTAGGTACTTTCTAATTGGAGTGGAATCATGAACTGCACTGTTTGCCGCCAGACGATTCATCAAACTATACCACAGTACCACAGTACCACAGTACCTTACTCCGTAGTCTCGTAGGTACTGTGACCTTTCACAGTGGCCAAGATAGTTCCAAGACCTTTTTTACCCCGTGGATTAAAACGCATGTTGTTTCACTACCCAATTGCGGATTACTTGAATTTAAGTCGCCAAGCAGCCAAGGCTCTGTAAACAAAGCCGGTTTATGATAGGAGACGGACGGATGTGAATGATTGCCCCCCCTAATGAAGGATTTAAAGTACGCCAACAAACGGACGTGACAAGTGGCCATCGACTGGATTCAAGACTTTTAATATGCGTGACCTTCGCCCTTCTTTCGAAGAAAACATACAGCACTCATACCACAAGTGACAAACCTCATATCTCATATTCCACATTCTCACGCTTTGCCGCACGGGGCGTCTAACCTTACCTTAAGGTAAGAGAGGCAACGCATCATCACCGCCACACAGTTTTGAACCACAGTACTTATTGTATCAAAGATATCCTAGAGACTCTTCGTAGCACCAAACACGACCTGCATGCCCACCCGACCTTCTACAAAACAACACCGTCGTCAATTCGCCCGGCTGACACACAGCCTGCGTCGTTGCGACTGACCTGCGGCGGCAGCCGCATCCTCCGACAACAGTCTCCAATACTCTCGACTGCGTGGTTGCCTACCGCTGCCTTCTTGTCCACCCCGGGCTACTCGCTGCTCGTAAGGCAACCACATCAAATGCGCGCGTGGTACAAGGCTGACCAAGGGACACTTCGCAGCAGTTACCCATTACTGGCACTCGTCCCCACTCCTTCTCTATCCGCCTCTTCCGGGAATGCGTAAGTAATTGTGGCAGGATTACTTGAATTAAACCTTACATATGTGCACAGATAAAACTCGAACCGCCGCGCGACAAGAGGCGTGGAGAAGTGGTGATATCGATCATCCCAATTACAACCCGTTCGGCAAAATACGATCCCGAAGCTACCAACAGAAGAGTCTTCAGGCGATTGATGAGGAGAATGGCTTACGTCCAAGCAACCGCTCCGAAGCTGCGCTCAAATCCTCCATGGAGCAAGATCGACAGATAGAGAATGAAGAGCAATATCCAGACCAACGACGCGCAGACACAATGCCACCTCTATCAGGAGATGCAGACGCAGCCCCAAGAACGAGAGGTCTAGCTGGGAGCGCAGATCAAAACACGAACAGTCAGGACTCCGAAGCTGGGATTAGTGGCTCTACAGTGCTTCCTGAAGGACAACTGGCTACTGATGGTCGACCTAGGAAGAGGTTCGGTCATTTTTTAAAGCTTACTAAAAAAGATAAGGAGAACAACGAAGCACAAGAAAAAAGAACGTCGAATTCAAAGCAAGACAAAAGCCAATTTGGGTTCATGGGGCAAATCAGGGCAACCCTATTGAATTCATGGATCAACATCTTGTTCCTTATGGTACCAGTTGGCATTGCTGCACACTTTGCGCACTTGAACCCTATTGCGATTTTCGTCATAAATTTCATTGCTATCATTCCTTTGGCAGCCATGCTTAGCTATGCGACTGAGGAGATCGCGTTTCATACGGGAGAAACATTGGGTGGTCTACTTAATGCTACATTCGGGTGAGTTTCAACACCAACTACAATAGTACTTCAGGCTAACCATGTATGAGTAATGCTGTTGAGCTCATCGTTTCCGTCATTGCTTTAGTGCAAGGACAAGTCGACATCGTTCAGGAGTCCCTGATTGGGAGCATGTTATCCAATTTACTCTTGGTGATGGGAATGTGCTTTTTCGGGGGCGGAGTCAATCGCGTTGAGCAGCAGTTTAATATAACCGTGGCACAGACATCTTCCAGCTTGCTGTCTCTAGCTATTGCCAGCTTGATCATACCTGCAGCCTTCCAAGCATGGGCAGCTGGAAACAATCCAGGTAGGTGTCCCAGCGCAGAACTACTCTCGTAGCCAAAGGCCGATTCTAACTTCTACCTACCCATAGGTGTTACAAACGCAACGATAGCCAAGAACATCACCAGTCTCTCGCGAGGAACTGCCGTTCTATTACTTCTTACATACGCAGCATATCTATTTTTCCAGCTCAAATCTCACGCCAGTATGTTCAATACGCCAAGCCCAAAGACCGAAAAGCGATCAGTCACCAAGGGCAAGGTTAAGGCCGCTGACGGTGATGCGGAAAAAGGAATCGTCAACAGTGGTGGTATGAGCTCCACCGTAGGGGGAGGTCCCGCTGCACCTGATGCACAGGAAGCATCGTCTCAGAACTCTGAAGATCCTCCTGAACAGGCACAGTTGAGGCTATGGGTCGCTATTATGACTCTTGGTATATCCACTGCTTTTGTTGGCATTTGCGCCGAGTTTATGACATCTGCTATCAATCTAATTTCCCCTCCGGATGGCTCGGGCACTCTTTCCCGAACCTTTGTTGGACTTATCCTCCTACCTATTGTCGGAAATGCGGCCGAGCACGCGACTGCTGTCACCGTTGCCATCAAGGACAAAATGGATCTGGCTATTGGGGTTGCCATCGGCTCAAGCATGCAGATCGCTCTTCTGGTCATTCCGTTTGCCGTCGTGCTAGGCTGGATATTGGGCAACGAAAACATGAACTTGGCATTCGATGGATTCCAGATTGCAATACTTTTTGTTGCTGTCTTACTGGTCAACTATCTTATTCAAGATGGGAAATCCAATTGGTCAGTATTCATTGCCGGTCTGATGCCCTTCAAGAAGACAGCTGACATGCTACCAGGCTCGAAGGCGTACTTTTGATGACCTTGTATATGATTATCGCTATAGCTGCATGGTTTGTTGGCCCATGTAAATGGATTCGCCCTTTCCCGTCTAACGATCCACAGGTACTACCCATCAAACACAGCCTCAGGAGGTTAAATGTTTCTGCCACACAAAACTCGCGGTTTCTTTTAGATATTGGACTTCCATCGTTGGGAAGTCCGTCCAACTCACAACGACATTTCCTATTTCACGCTACAACATCATTCGTATGCCCCACAGAGCATTTATTACTGGACCGGAATACTCATTTACTGTCCCAAAAAACGCCTGGGTGTAGCAAGACCATCTCCTGCGAGTGGATGAAGGCATCTGCTAGCCTTTGGCGAACGATCTTCTTCAGGGTGCTGCGGTGCAGGTGGTTATTTTATTCTCTGGCATTTCTGGCACTCTACTGCGTGCAATCTACGTTGCAGTCTGCGGTTCATGTACATATTTGTAATTTTCCGCCCGTACTCCTTTACAATCTCGGGTTATCTTTGCATATACGGTCACTTGAAAACAAGAAGAAGAATCAACCTCAATCTTCAAGCTTCCCAGCCTAAGAAGCCGCCTGATACTTCTTGAAGGTGAAGTCATATCATGCTGCTGAAGATCGTGAGAGGTGCAGGGTTGTCGTGAGTTGCGTTGCGGAAAGTGGAAACCACTCATAGCGTAGTTGAATGGAAAGCTGATCGTGTGCCTCAACAGCAAACCACGCTGAGCAGAGGGGACCCATTCTACCTCCGGCAACGCTGACAGACATGGAACTCGATTTTTCCCTCCACAGTTCCACTTCTTATCACAACAGCCCCATGCTAGCAGCTTCACAACACGAATCTACCTTCTCTAATAGCTACGAAACTCGGCCCCCAACCCCTTCGACCGGCCGAACGTACGCATGTGCTGGTCCGGGTACCGGTGGCGGAGGAATTGGTTCTACATATGTACTGTAGAGGACGGGGTTTTTGAAGGGGTGGCAGTGGTAATTCACTGCTGCTGAGACGGACGCTTTGCTGAGTACCACTGTATTTCCGTGTGCTATGGTACCCTTTGCCAACCTTTCCACTGCTAACCTTCGCGATTCTTAGGGTTCTGAAGATTGCTTGACAGATGCACCTCTCTGCTCTTTTGTATTGATTCGTAGAATGCAGTCATGCGGTGACTAATCTACGAGCACCTACTACAACCTCGAGTTATTGAGGACGATCTTTTGGTTCGTGGGTTTTTGACGATCTACCTCCTCCCATCCTTGGCTGCCTTGATCATTATCGTACGTCCAAACTGCGTTATGAGGGCTTCACCGCCTTACATCACGCCGTCTTGGTCAACTTCGTATTGCGTAGCACCGCATTTCGAAGACAGAGATCAGTGCCTGATCCCCGCGCTGCATCAGTAAGCACTCTCGGCGGAAGAGGGCTTTGAAAGGATGGAAGATCTGCGAGTTTTCCATCTGAAAATTTCGCTCTCGTTTTGGTGCATCGTCATCTACAACCTGACTGGTCTAACGCAGCGAGCATACATAATCGCTTCGGCATGTTAGGATGCAATTCTTGGGGAGCTATCTTCTGTCTCTTCTGGCGTACCCTCGACATGCTATCCATCAACAGACAGTCTCTGGCATGCGCTTTGGCTTTGAAATATTCAAACGGATCAGGACATCGCAACCTTTCAACTAAATGGGCGGCAAGATTCACGATTTTTCGTGCACCAACACTCCAACTGCAACACTACCAACTGTTGATCTCTTCCCTTGATGAATTTCCTCGGCCACGCACAGGCTGTATACATTAATGTCGCCTCTGGAAAAGATGGATCACTCTATTTCCAAATTAGACCCAACGTTATACCATTTATTGCATGTCCATCCACTGACGTTAAACCCTTTATCCCACTCCTTGCGTTATCCAACAAGCTATTATACCAAATGGATCTTAAAGGAAACTCTGGACTTCCGACCTCCACCTCCGAAGGATGTACATCCAAGTCTTCGACTACATTCCAGCCTCTTCTAATAGGGCGAAATTACAATCAACTATGAAGAGAGAACTTCGGCGTTCTTCTTCCAGTTAACGCACCAATACCTCAAACCTGCACTTAATTCGTGTGTCTCGCATGAAGTCCTGTCACAATTTTGTCCACGGAGAGATATCTTTGGTATACTGCGTTCATGGACTATGCGACAAACCTCTCATTGCACAGTCCTCCATTATTCTTACACTCACCTACTTTTAGACTATCCGGTTTGGTCTATCACAAGAAATTCTCCGTCCAACTACTATATGACATATCTGTCACCGTGCCGCCCTATCAACCTCTCCGAACCCACCCCAGGACATTCGATTGGCTCTATCGAAGGAAACTTTCAAGACGTGTCGTTCAGCTGTCATACGACATACCTGGTATCATCTATCCTTCATCCTCCTTACACCACTCATCTCTATCCCATTTGATTTGGTCTTGATTTGATTTATAAAGAGCAACTCTCGACATACTTCGTTCGATCACCTTTGAAAACGTGACTAACAACCCTTCCTACACTCAATCAGATGTTCCATCTTGCCCAAACATAGAGAACTTTGAAATCCTCTATTCAAACCGCACGTCGTACTGCATAGTCCTTCATCCTTCTTACACTGACCTACCTTCATCATATTCGATTCAGTTTACAAGAGAAACTTTCGATATACCCCATTCGGCTCCCATAAAACGTACCTGGTACGGCCTAGTTCTCCATCCTTCTTACACTCACTTACCTCCATGATACTCACCTTGACCTATCATACTCCGTTCAAATACCATACGACATATCTATCATCGCAAAATCCACACCCTTCTTACCTTCACTCCAGCAGAGTTTCTGGTCTATGAACGGAAACCTTTGACACACTCCGTCTAACTAGCAAGCAACGTACCCCGTATAGCGCAATGCACCGTCCATCTCACTTCCACCCACCTTTAGCATAATTGATTTGTTCTACAAAAAGAAATCTTTGGCCAACTTCGTTCGTCTGCCATAAATCATACCTCGTACGGCAGAATTTCCCATCCTTCTGTCATTTACACAACCTCAGCAGATCTGTCTACAACTCCTGTCTGGACTTGACACCGTTTACCAATTCCTACTCAACTATAACAAAACGACCATCTTACCGCACAATCCTCCATCCTTCTTACCCTACGTACCTTCAGCCTAGGCGTTCAAACTTTCGTTCAAAGTTAACATCGTTTACAAATCCTAAATCCATTCATACCCTTCCGACTTAAGCTAGGGTTTTCTTACTACTCACTTACATACTTCATAGCATTCGCCTCCCCTTAGAAAGAACCCCAATCTTCATCGCTCATTGCTGACATTACCTGCTGCTGCTTTTACCTTTAGTTTCTTGCTTGCAGTCCAGATCAACCTGCATCCTGAACTCACTTTGAGGCAATTCACTCATTCGGGATTTTGAGGTTCACCTCACTTTACCCGTTACTTCACTGATTTTATTTGAAGTAGCCTACCCGCAATGACTTCCGAAGACGGATACTCCGTCGTAGTGTCTCCACATCTCTTTCGCCTCGATGATGACGACGACGAATATGAGGATCTCCTGGGCACACAATTCCCCAATGACAATCCTGATCTTCCCTTGCTGGATCTCGATGAAGATTTCACGCCTAGGGCAGCCGAACCGTCTGCGCAACCACTACGTCGACGGCGCCCGCGGGTCAGTATTCCAGACAACGCTGAGATAATTGACGTAGATAGGTTCGAAATTTGTAGCGGACCTTACAACTTGCCACAAGCTTTTATCAAAGCCGAGGATCGGGATGTTGTCCTTCCCAGTGTCGAAAAACCAGCCACAGTCAAAACAGAGGAACCGAAGACGGATTTCTTGTGGCAAGTGATGCCCGATCAATACATCAATCTCGTCGACGATGATGAGGAGCCGCACATTGGTACCAAGTTGAGTACAATAAAGCAAGAATCCGAAGAAGAGTGGACTTGGACTGGAATGCAACGAGAGGTTATAGAACTTTCAGACTCCGAAGATGAGACCCTTGCCAATGCATTCCCTAAAGCCACCACTGCCGAGCGTCCAAACCAAGTTGAGCTTCCAGATCAATCTGCATTATGCGGACTGACACCGGCGTCGGCACCGAGCGGATCTATGTTACGGTCCAATATCAAGACAAAACGTATCCCTGGAGACCATGATAAACTGCTGCAGATACAAAAGTTGTATGCCGAGAGGGCGCTGGGTAAAGCAGTCATTGCGGGAGCGGGAGGTATATTTAAAGGTCCTCAGGGCTCTGCAGCAACTGCTTCTGCGGCGAAACCTGCAGCAAACATTCCCGAAGACGAATTGGCTTGGATGAACAGCACTGTCGACCCTAATGAGGATGCTGATACAGCTAAAGAATTCGCGGAAAGCAAGGCAAGGTACAACCGCAAAAAACGTGCAGGTAGAAATACTTTCGAAGATGACATTTTCTTTATGAAAGCAGAGAGCGCGGAAAAAGCGAGGTTGAAGAGATTGGAAGATGACTACCACCGGGCCCGCGGCCCAGTCTATGAGTGTGTCCCCTTGCTTCAATGTTACTACTACAACTGATCTTGTACAACAGCGAGGACCTGGAAGAACTATTACCACCAAGCGAAGATGAGCTCTTTGTGCGACAATCACCTCTTCCTCCCCCCTCATTAAAACGCCCACATGCGGCGACTGTGCAGAGTGATAACGAGGATAACGCATTCCTTGTGGGGTCTGATGCGAACGATTCTGATCCGGATGCCTACACGATACGCAAGCCGCAGAGCAAGAAAAAACGCGCCAAAGAGCTGGAGAAGGAGCTGCAGGATAGTATGTTGGCTGGCATAGAATTGGAAATTGGCAAAGATCAAAAGAAAGCCGGACGGAAGGCTAGAGCGACAAAGAAGGATGGCAAGTCCGATAGTCGCAAATCTCGGAAAGGGAAACTTGGAAGCAAGAGTAAAGACAACACCACCAAAGGCAAGAAAGTCAAGGGCAAAGCCAAAACGAAGAAGGCAAGACCGACACAGGAGGGCTATCTGAACAATATAGACAGCCTTTTTACCAGTAACATCTATGACGATGCAAACGCAAACCTGAATCGACCGTCACTGAATGTCTCGAGCACCCTTGTCAAAGAGCAGGCGTTGAAGTCCCTCCTCGCAGGAGTTCCACTTGACGACCTGAACAAAGCCCGAGCGCAGAAGCAACATATCCTTCGGGCGACCAAGACCCTCGGGGCGCGGAAGGTCAAAGCAGACGGTAAAGGCGGCTGGAAGTTCAAGGGAATGACTTCTTCATTATATAACCATCAAGTTCAAGGCGCGGCATGGATGAGAGAACGGGAAACTGGGGATGTTGAACCATTAGGCGGACTTCAAGCCGATGAGATGGGACTAGGAAAAACTGTCATGACGATCGCATGCATGATTTCCAACCCACCAACTCCGGATTCGACTTCCCGATGTACTTTGATTGTCTGTACCCCAGCACTGGTAACCCAGTGGGAGAGTGAGCTTCGAAAGCACTCCGAGCCGGAAGTCTTTCGCAGAATGCTCAAATATCATGGGAAAGAGTTTTCCAGGATTTATGGCAGAAGCGCTGAGGGCGTGATTCAAAACGCAGACGTGGTGTTTACCTCCTACCAAGAAGTCCTCAAATCCTATCCGAGATTCCGACCTCCAAAGGAGATTGTGCTTTCAGAGAAGAAGAGAGAATGGTGGACGGAAGAGTACGAGAAGAACCGTGATATCTTGCACCGAGTTCATTTTCATCGTATTGTGCTTGACGAAGCCCAGATCATCAAGAACCACCTGTCTCAGATCTCTATAGCCTGTAGAGGTCTGATGGGAAAGCATCGTTGGGCGATCTCTGGTACGCCGATTCAGAATCGAGTAGAAGAATTCTTCCCATTCTTCAAGTTCCTCCGCGTTCCACATACAGGAACTGTCGAGGTGTTCAAGGAGAATTTCGCCGATCCGGATAACAGTGACACTACAGACCGTCTGCACTCTTTTCTGAAGCAATTCATGATACGTCGAACACATCGAGACTCTCTTTTCGGGTCGGCACTTGTCGAAATGCCGAAGAATACACAACGTACGATTGAAATTGAATTCAACGAGGTTGAGCGGGCTATTTACGAAGCCGTCAAGACTCGCTATATTCAGAAAATCAACAGGTGAGACAACAAGTTGCTGTTTCTATTCACAATCTGACTAATCTCTTAATCTAGGAACTCCCGTGACGGTGTGCTGGAAAAGTCCTACAGCAATGTCTTGGCCATGCTTCTGCGCCTTCGTCAACTGACAGCTCACCCCTTTATGCTCCAACAAACCATTGAAGACCTTTTTGAACTTGAAGATGTCGACAAATTGTGGACGCTGACCGCCCCAGAAGTTAGCGCAGATGAGAATCCTGCTCGAAATATGCTCATTACCATGAAGAAGATGATTGCCGAAAAAGACAAGCCGGCCGAGCCCGCTCAGAGTCAAACTGAGTCCACCGGCCCTGCTCCGGCCGATGACCCAATTGACGATTCCTCGACCAACGAATCCCGGTCCTTAGTATTCAAATTCCGCCGCTTTCTCCGTGACCTCGCAGAGAGCTCGAAATGGGACGATCTCAAGAATAGGAGCCTCTGCCACAAATGCCGCGATCCTCCCGATGAACCCTGGGTTACCAGCTGCCTTCATGTCTACTGCAGAGAGTGCCTTAACGCTCTCGCCTACGAAGCCGCCAAGCGCGATGAAGAGCAAACTGCATGTTTAGACTGCGGCAGCATTTACATCGAGTCCCGGCCGTGTGACGGGTTAAAAGAATTGCAGATGGATGCCGAAGGCAGGACTTCTCCACGCACTCGCAAAGATCCCGAACAAGACCTCAAATGGATCAATTTCAACGGCTCGATTCTTCCATCTTCGAAAACGGCGGCGGTGCAGGCGCAGATTGAGCTGTGGTTGACGGAGGAGCCGGACAAGAAGATCATCGTCTTCACCCAGTTCCACATGCTGTAAGCTCTCATCGTGTCATGAGTTCTCTGGACTTGAGGACAAGCTAATTGCAAAATTAGCATGAAAGTGCTGGGCCGCCTCTTCCAACAGCGCGGCTGGGCCTTTGTCAACTACCACGGCAAAATGAGCCACGAAGCCCGCGATAACGCCATCACGACGTTCCGCGACGACCGGACCGCGAAGATCATGATCGCCTCCCTCAAATGCGGCGGCGTCGGGCTCAACCTCACCATGGCCTCCCGCGTCATCTGCGTCGACCTGTGGTGGAACAGCAGCGTCGAGCAACAAGCCTTCTGCCGCGTCTTCCGCATCGGCCAGTCCTCCGAAACCTTCATCACCCGCCTCGTCGTCAAGAACAGCGTCGACGAGAAACTGCAGACGCTGCAGGACAGCAAGCGCGAGGCCATTGACGCCGCCATTGATGACGCCAAGATGCTGGATCAGCTGAGCTTGACGGAGCTGATGCGGCTGTTTGGGCCGGTGGGGGTCGGGGAGGATAAGAAGCCGTTTATTCTGGTGGATGAGGGCGGGGAGGATGGGGATGCCGATGGGGGGGCGCCAGCGGTGGAGGGGCTGTGAGCTGCGGGGCGGGAGAGGTAGTAGTGGTTGCGGCGGATCTTGGCTTTTTTCTTTTTCTTGACACATCGTTTCATTCACATCGCTACCCCCTTTCCGCTTTTCTCCTTTCCTCGCTCCCTAGTACTTCCCGGTCAGCAACGAACACGTCGTTCGCACACTCCACTCGCACTTGCCTTTACAACTACACCCACATAGACGGCATCATCCGCCTTATTCTGCATCTTACCAACCAACACCCGCTTACCTTAGCTACTTTACCACAAAATCCAAAACCGTATTCTTATCACGCACATCCCAACCAACACCTCCCCCCCCCCCTAGCTTCCCAGAAACCCCACCAACAAAAAACACCAAACAGGGTTTTTTGCCCGGAGGGAAATAAGTGGCGTGGCTAGGATATAAAGTACCTATGGAGAAGGAGTAAAAGGGAAAAGAAAAAGGGCAGAATGCGATTTCTACAGAAAGACTTTCAGGATAGTCTAATCCCCTTCCTTCCCCTTCCCCTTCCCCACAGCACAGCGCAGCCCCCCCCCCCAAAAACCACGATCCAAGTATCTCACGTCCGTGCGAACGAAATCTTCCGCTACCTACCTAGTGAAAGAAGTTTTTGGTAAACAAAACGCACCACGACATGCATGCATTCACGGAAAAAGCACCAGGAACTCTTTCTCCGAATTGGGGGTTTTTTGGTTGCGGGATCTTTTGTGTTTTGAAAGAGAAGGGGGGGGGGGGGGATGATGGGAAGACTGGGGGTTGAGGGGAGGAGGTTGGTTGGGTGGTGTTTGTGGGACGGGATGGAGATGGATTATGCAATGGTTGTGCTTGTGGCGCTGGTACTGTATCATTGGGGCGATACCTTTGCTATAGCGCTGGAATCGTTACTTCCTTCTTGGAGGTTAATATACCCACGTTTCATATGTTTCTTCGAGAGTTGACGATCCCATGGTATCATGTCTTTACATCTCCTCAACAGCGCAATTCGGATGCAGCACAAAAACCACTCTCTCCTCCTCCCTCCCGCCAGCGTCTTCGCCATCAAGCCCCTCCCCTCGGATTTGCATGAATATGTTGTCCTGCCCTCCCCAACACCCGTTAGCCCTCACCCCTTATTAAGAGTCCAATA
>JAABUU010001194.1_pt1 | contig 45970 bp, 37 predicted proteins | sample 5559301 | NCBI WGS metagenome assembly JAABUU01 (sample SAMN10711884, study PRJNA513360) | rock metagenome | isolation source: Antarctica rocks | place: Antarctica: Victoria Land, Richard Nunatak white | reverse complement strand
ACGGCGGCACAACATCTCCACGGCTGACCTGTGGCCGTCCTCGCCGATCGTTATGGGCCCGTTGCGGTAAGATATCCCATGAGGCAACAACCCGTCGAAGGGTTACATTCTTCCATGAGGCAATACGCCGCGTGCCAACAGACCCTCCGCCACTCTGGACACACCATCCTTTGCCCATAGGGTATATCCCCTCCCGATCTACACCCAGCCAGGGACGGGGCGCGACCGTCACCGTTGTAGCGTAGCACATGCGGAAAAGGTGAAAGAAGCAGGGAAAGCGGCTTGCTCGCCGCCGAGGCTACGCGCCGCGACGACGAGCTTGTCTTTGGGTGAAGCGCATGCGGCCTCGGTCGCTTGTACGGGCTCACCGCTCCGTGGGGCGCCGCCCTGCTCACCGATGCGGATGGCGGGCGGCTCCGTGGCTGCTGCTTGCGTAGCGCGAGGCCGTGCATGGCGCACATGCGCACGTTGCTCTCGTACGCTACCGCGCGCGACCTCATCGACCTATTCGATCGCGACCTGGTCCAGGCCGCGCTGACGCTCCTCGGCGAGGGCGCGCACGCGCCGCTCGCCAGCCACCCGTCCCACTTCGACCCAGGGCGTCTCCCGGGCGGGCACGACTATCGCCCGCGCTAGCGCCGGATGCGATTGCCTGCGACGAAGCCGAGCAGGCCGGTCAGGAAGATGCCGACGAGCGTCTCGAGGCCGGTAGGAAGTTGCACGGACGGGTCCCGCGGCTGCATCCCTAGCGGGCTCTGCGTGGTCATGCTCGCCAGGCTGAACACCGCCAGGTCGAGCGGGCTGCGCGTTGTCACGCGAACCGGATGCGGGACGTCGCCCGTGACCCGCACCACGCTGCCCGTCAGGCCGTAGAACAGCGTGAACGCGAGGTAGGCGACGACGAGCGCGCCAAGCACACGCGGGACGCTCTCGCCGTAGTTGCAGAGCCACTCGACAACTTGATCGCTCGCGTACACCGCGCAGCGGCGGCCCGCCGTGCCCCACTGCTGGGCGCGCGCCGCAGCGCGCGCCTGCGCCCAGGCCGCGCGCTTCTGCATGCGCCGCTTCTTGCCGTAGGCCCAGCGCCCCGCGTCGGGGTCGCCCAGGTCGACGAAGTTGTGCTCCAGGGCCAGGTAGCCCGTCGCGGCCGCGTCGTAGTCGCCTGCCACCTCCTCGCCGATGGCTCCGCCGAGTTGGTCGCGCCGCAGTCGCGTCTCGTCCAGTTGGGCCCCACCGACATGGATGTGCGCGAGGTCGCAGGTAGAGAGGTCGAGATCCCGCAGCCGGGCCTCGCTCAACACGGCGTCGCGCAAGCGCGCATCGGTGAGGGTCGCGCCGTGCAGGTTGGCCCCGGTGAGCCGCGCGCCTTCCAGGTCGGACCGCCCCAGATCGACATCCCCCAGGTCGGCGCCGGTCAGGTCGGCGCTGCGGAGAGAGGCTTCGCCGATGCGGGCGCCGGTCAGCGTCGCCCCCGTCAGGATCGCCCCATCCAGCGTCGCCCCCCACAGATCGGCCCGCGTGAGACGCGCGCCCTCCAGCGCCGCCTCGCGCAGGTTCGCGAAGCGGAGCCCCGCGTCCTGGAGGTCGGCGTCCTCGAGCAAGGCGCCCTGGAGGTTGGCCTCGCCCAGGGCGGCCGCGCGCAGGCTGGCCGCGGCGAGGTCCGCCTCGTGCAGGTCCGTCCCCTCCAACACGGCCCCCGTGAGGTCGGCCTCGCCCAGGGTGGCGCCGGCGAGGTCGGCCTCGCCCAGGGTGGCGCCGGCGAGGTCGGCCTCGCGCAGGTCGGCCGACCCGAGGCGCGCGCCCGCGAGGGTGACCCCGCGCAGGTCGGCGCGTCGTCCGCCCCACATCGGGAGGACAAGCCGCCCATCGGGGTGGGCGTCGATGAGCTCGCGCACGATCGCGGACTTCTCCTCCGGGGTCGCCCGCTCCAGGCGCGCGTAGACATTTGCCGGAGCCTCCACCGCGTCCGCGGGGGACGACGGGGGGATGGCCGGAGTCGCGCGTGGGGCGAACGTCAGGACGACGTGGCCCCGCCTCGTGCCGTCGCCCGTCATCTCGTCCCTCGTCGACCGCGCGGGTGGTAGGGCACGCTGGTCACGACCGTGCCCGGGCGGAAGAGCAGCGCGCCTTTGATGCGCAGCGCCGTCTGGTTGTGCAGCACGTTGTCCCACCAGTGCTCCGGCACGAACTCGGGCAGCACGACGGTCAGCGTGTCGAAGGGGTCGGCGGCGTCGACCTCGTCGATGTAGGCGAGCAGCGGCCCCACGATCGTGCGGTACGGCGAGTCGACAATGGCCAGCGGTACCTGTGTGCCGTCGTCCCACGCGTCCCACGTCGCGCGCATGCGTGCCCGGTCCTCCGCGCCGTTCGCGATGTAGACGGCGATGACGTGGCCGGTGAGCGAGCGCGCGTAGGCCAGCGTCTGCAGGGCCGGCTGGTTCAGGTCGGCGATGGGCACGAGCACCGTGTGCTTGATATCCTCCGGCCGTAGCGGGGTGTCGGGCGTCACCGTGTCGATCTCCCGCGCCACCTGCGCGTAGTGCGTGTGGACGCGCGTGAACAGGAAGATCAGGGTGGGGACAATGATGACGACCAGCCAGGCGCCCTCGGGGAACTTGATGATCACCACGACGGCGGTGACTACCGCCGTGGTCACGGCGCCCAGCCCGTTAATGGCCAGCTTGAGCCGCCAGCCCCGCCCGCGCTCGACGAGCCAGTGGCGCACCATGCCGGCCTGCGAGAGCGTGAAGCACAGGAACACGCCGATGGCGAAGAGGGGGATGATGGCGTGCGTGCTGCCGTTGAACAGCACGATCAGCGCAAGGGCTAACACCCCGATGACCACGATGCCGTTGGAGTAGGCCAGGCGCGAACCGCGATGCACGAATTGGTGCGGCAGGTAGCCGTCGCGCGCCATGATCGCCGCCAGCAGTGGGAAGCCGTTGAACGAGGTGTTCGCCGCCAAGATTAGGATCACCGCCGACGAGATCTGAACCAGGACGAAGAGGATGTAGGCCGGGCCGCTCCCCGCGGCGGCCTGGCCGATCTGCGCGATCACGCTGGCCTGGTCGGACGGCACGGCGTGGACAGCGTAGCCCAGGCCGGCCACACCCAGGAAGAGCGCGCCGAGCATCACGGCGAGCGTGACGAGCGTTCCGGCGGCGTTGCGCGCGGAGGGCTCCTTGAAGGCGGGTACCCCGTTAGCGATGGCCTCGACACCGGTCATGGCCGTGCAGCCGCCGGCGAAGGCGCGCAGGACTAGGAAGATGGACACCCCTTCCGTGGCGTGGGCGGGGACCGCGTGCAGGGGCGCGAGCCCGCCCGTGGCGAGGCGCAGCAGGCCCCAACCCAGCAGGACCGCCAGCGAGCCGATGAAGAGGTAGGTGGGCAGCACGAAGAGCGCGCCGGCCTCGCGCACGCCGCGCAGGTTGACCAGCATCAGCACGACGATGCAGGCCATGTCGAGCGCCACGCGGTGCGCGTTCAGCGCGGGGACGAGGGCCACGAGGGCCTCGACGCCGGCCGTGACCGAGACGGCGACCGTCGTCAGGTAGTCGACCATGAGCGCGGCGGCGGCGAGCAGCCCCGCGCCCGTGCCCAGGTTCTCGCGCGCCACGGTGTACGAGCCGCCGCCTTTGGGATAGGCGAAGATGGTCTGGCGGTACGAGGTGACGACGATGGCCAGCAGGGCGGTGATGGCCAGGGCGATCGGCAGGTCGAGGCGCGTCCCCGCCGCGCCGGCCAGGATCAGGACGTAGAGGATCTCGTCGGGTCCATAGGCGACCGAGGAGAGCGCGTCGAGCCCGAACGCGCCCAGGGCGCCAGGGCGGTTGAGCCGCTCGTGCTCCGCCTCGGCCGTGGGCAGCGGCCGGCCGAGCAGGAGGCGTTGTAGCCCTTCGATCATCGTCCGCCTACCCGCCCGCGCGCGCCGTCTCTCTGATCGCGTTGCATCGGCCGTGTCTCCCTCTCACCCACGTCACCCACCACACCCCTTGGTCCCGCTCTAGCATAAACGGCGCGGCATAAACGGGGCATAAATGAGGTCGGCAAAGGTATAAAAAGATATAAATATGGCGCCAAGTGGTGGCGCTATGACAAGCGCAGGCGCCCGTCGTCGGCGTCGAACTCGAACAACTCGGCGTAGCGGCCCCAGTCGACCGCCGTGGCGAATTGCCGTTCCGCCTCCGCATCGGGGTAATACTCGTCGAGGATGTCCAGGAAGAACGTATCGCGCATGCTGCCGTCCGCCTTCTGCTGCAGCGTGCGGTAGATCGTCTCCACCAGGGGCACATGGGCGAGGACGTGCTAGCGGAACAGGTCCTTGCTGTCATCTTGCTCGGTTTCTGGGTCATAGGCACTTTCGATGAGGCGGACTGGGCAGTAGGCTGAGGGTCCAGAGACCGGATATCTCTGGAGAAAGGCCCGGTCTGCCATGCTCACCAACCTGTTCTTTCCGGGGGTGGCAGGAGTGCGGGTCGAGCGCGCGTGGCGCGAGGGGCCGACGCTCCATCTGGCGGTCGTCAGCACGCGGCGCTGGGCGCGCTGCCCACTCTGCCAGCGCCGCTCCAAGCGGCGGCACTCCCAGTACGAGCGCACGATCGCTGATCTGCCTTGTGCTGGCGCCCACGTCGTGCTCCATCTGCGCGTGCGCCGCTTTGTCTGTCGGGTGCGCTGGTGCCGGCGGAAGGTCTTCGCCGAGCGGCTGCCCGACCTCGTCGTGCCGTACGCGCGGCGCACCGCGCGCTTGGCCGCGCACGTCCTGCGGGCCGTCCTCGACCTGGGTGGTAAACCTGGGGCCAGCCACCTCGCCGCCGAAGGGACACCGGTGAGTGCGCGCACATTACTGCGCCTTCTCCGCGCCCTTCCCCTGCCCGCGAACGGTCCGGTGCGCATCTTGGGCGTCGACGATTGGTCGCGCCGCAAGGGGCGGGACTTCGGCACCATCCTGGTCAACCTGGAAACCCACACGGTGATCGACCTCCTGCCCGACCGGACCGCGGCGACCGTCGCCGCTTGGCTGCGGCAGCACCCCGAACTGGAGGTGGTCAGCCGTGACCGCGCCGGGGCGTACGCCGACGGTATCCGGCAAGGCGCGCCGCAAGCTGTGCAGGTGGCCGATCGCTTTCATGTGCACAAAAACGCCACCGACGCACTGGAGCGCTACCTGACGCGCACGCATCAGGCTCTGCGACAAGCCGCCCAGGAGCGCCCTGGTGTGGCCACTCCGGCTCCCGACGCACGCGCCGCCACTGCGGAGCCTCCCTCCCTAAGCGGCGCGCGCGCAGAGCGGCGCGCCCAGCGCCTGGCGCGCTATGAGGACGTGGTGCTATTGCGGGCGCGCGGGGCGACCATCCTCACGATCGCCGCACGCGTTGGCCTGAGCCAGCGCACGGTGAAGCGGTGGGTGCATGAGGGCCAGTTCCCCGAGCGGCGTCGCCGCAGTGAGCGCCCAGGACAGGCCGCCCCCTGCGCGGTGTACCTGCGCACGCGGTGGGCGGAGGGGTGTCACAACGCGACGCAGCTCTGGCACGAACTCCGCGCACGCGGGTACACCGGCTGCTACGACAGCGTGGCCGCGCTCGTGGCCCCCTGGCGCGGGGAGCGCTACCGCCATCGCGGCCGGGTCAAGGTGCGCCGGGCGGCGGCGGACCCCGACAGCGTCTACACCCCCGCATCAGGCCTGCTGGCTCTTGCTGCGTCCTCTCGACAACCTCACCGCCGACGAGCGGGCCTACCTGACGCGGCTCTACCAGGCGTGCCCGCAGGTCGCCCTCGCTGAGGCGCTGGTTGAGGAGTTCGGGACGGTGCTGCGCGAGCGCGACGTGGACAGCCTGTATACCTGGCTGCGGCGCGCGGAGACGAGCGGTATTAAGGAGGTGCAAGCGCTCGCGCGGAGCATCTGGCTGGACCAAGCCGCCGTCGAGGCCGCCGGCCGGCTTGACTGGAGTCAGGGCCAGGTCGAGGGCCAGGTGAACAGGTTGAAGACGACCAAGCGGGCCATGTACGGTCGGGCGTCGCTCGATGTGCTGCGGCGGCGGCTCGTGTGCGCTGCCTGGGCGCGGCGGCCGGTCCACGGCGGCTCGCGGCGACCGGGCGGCCACAGGGGCCGCGGCGCGGCGCGGTGTGCCGCGCCGCTATGGTGCCGTTCCCTGCCCGGCACGACACCCCTGCGCGGGCGTCACGCTAGTAATTCGCAAAACTAGCGTGACGCCCGCGCAGGGGGCATGGAGGCGCGGATCGCGCCCTTGCGATCGCCTGTCGTGCGCGCTCCACGAGATCGCCCAGCGCCATGGTCATAGGCAACCCGCCGCGTTCCGGTCCCGCTCAGGGCCTCTTTGCCCATCGCTCGTCCAGTCCGCCTCATCGAGAGTGCCTATGACCCATAAAGCGAGCAAAGTGACAGTCCTTGCTGCGCAGGACATCGGCGTCGGCAAAGGCCCGGCCGCCCTCCGTGACGGTCACGGTCCCGTCGCCGGTCTGTGCGAACCCCAACAGGGTGGCGGCATCGAGGATGGGCAGCAGGTCGTCCACGTCCACGCGCAGCGCCCGCGTGAGGTCCGCGATGTCGTCGGAGCCACCGCGGTCGACCAGCACCTCCAACAGCCCGCTGATGCCACCGGCTCGCACATGCGGTAGGGCCGGGAAGCGTGGGTGTGGCGCCGGTGTCCCCGGGAGCGCGCCGGTGAGCCCTGTGGCCGGCGTCCCGACCGCGACATCGGGGTGTGTCATCGCGGTGTACATGTGCTCGACCAGGGCCGTGAAGCGCGGCGCGTGGCGGTCGCGCGGGCGCGGCAGGTCGATCTGTACCTCGCCGCGCACGCGGCCGGGGTTCGCGCCCAGGATGATGACGCGGTCGGCTAGCGTCACCGCTTCCTCGATGTTGTGCGTCACGATCAAGATGCTCTGTGCCGGGAACGTCCCGGCCCGCCACAGGTCGTCGATCTCGTTGCGCAGGTTCTCGGCCGTCAGTACGTCGAGCGCGCTGAAGGGCTCGTCCATGAACAGCACCCGCGGCCGCACCACGAAGGCCCGCACGAAGCCGACGCGCTGTTTCATGCCGCCCGAGAGCTCCTTGGGGTAAGCGCTCTCGAAGCCGTCGAGCCCAACCAAGTCGATGGCCGCGTTGGCCCGCTCCGCGCGCTCGGCCCGCCCGACCCCGCGCGCCGTGAGCCCGACCTCGACGTTGCCTTGCACGGTCAGCCAGGGCAGCAGCGCGAAGCTCTGGAAGACCATGGCCACGTCCGGGTTGGGGCCGCGCAGCCTCTTGCCGCCGCTCACGACCTCGCCGCCGCTCGCGGGGATTAGGCCGGCCAAGATGCGCAGCAACGTGCTCTTGCCGCTCCCGCTGCGGCCCAACAGGGCCACGACCTCGCCCGCGCGCACCTCCACGCTCACGTCGTCGAGCGCCGTGAAGACCCCGGCCCCCTCCGGCACGGGGAACGTCTTGGACACATGCGCGGCCGTGATCAGCGCGCCGGGCGCCCCGGACGGCGAGGTGTCCTCCCGTGTGGTCGCGGTCGTCATGAATTGTCTCCTCCTCGCTCTCGCTCTCTCCGCAACATCATCATGCCGCGCCCATGCGATAGTCCGTCGCGCGCTGTCGCATCGCGGTTCAGCCGAGCCGATATTTGGTTTCCGCCAACGCGTAGAGCCGCCGCCAGACCAGCCGGTTGAGCCCGACCACGTACACACTCATCATACCCACGCCCAGCACGATGCGCGGCCAGTCGCCCGTCCCCGTGGCCCGCGCCACATAGGCGCCCAGCCCGGTCGCGGTGAGCGTGGTCGAGCCCCAGGAGACGACCTCGGCGACGATGCTGGCGTTCCACGCGCCGCCCGCCGCCGTGATGCCGCCCGTGACCCAGGCGGGGAAAATGCCGGGGATGATCAGGCGCCGCCACAACTTCCAGCCGCGCAGGCCCATGCTCGCCGCCATCTCGCGCAGTTCGGTGGGGATGCTCTGCGCTCCCGCGATGGTGTTGAACAGGATGTACCACTGCGCGCCCAGGGACATCAACAGGATACCGCCCCAGTTCAGGCTAATGCCACCGCGGATGAAGAAGATCGTGGCGAAGGGGAACAGGAAGTTGGCCGGGAACGAGGCCAGCAGTTGCACCACCGGCTGCGCCAGGCGCGCCAGGCGCGGGCTGAAGCCGATGGCGACGCCGACCGGGGTCCAGACCAGCGTGGAGAAAACGAGCAGCACGAGCACGCGCGCGAAGGTGGCCAGGCCCAAGAGGGCTACATGCCCGACCTCGCCGAGCCCGACCTCGCGCAGCACGAACCCCAGCCCGTAGGCGAGAAGGACGAGGGTAAGCGCGAGCAGCGCGCCGTTGTAGAGTAGGTCGCCCCGGCGCCGGCCGCCCCGCGTGGCTTCCCGGCGCGGTCGGACGGGGGTGGGCCGCGACAGGGCGGCGTCGCCGGCGTCGCGCATGGGCGCCAGCGCGCGACCCAGGAGCCGGGGCAGGCGCGCGGCGCGCAGCAGGGTCAGCAGCCAGGAGCGCGGGGCCACGGCGGCCGCGCTCTGCTCCAGCCGGAACTTGTCGGCCCAGGCCACGATCGGGCGCCAGAACAGCTGGTCGATCGTCACGATCACGACGGCCATGGTGAGCAGCGCGGGTCCCAGCGCCCCGAGGTCTTGTCGCGCGACCGCAGTGGCGACGTAGGAGCCGATACCCGGCAGGGTATACGTCCGGTTGAGCACGCTGATGGCCTCGCTCGCGGCGACGAAGAACCAGCCGCCGCCGAAGCTCATCATGGCGTTCCAGACCAGCCCGATCGTCGCCGCGGGTAGTTCCAGCCGCGTGAAGCGTTGCCAGCGCGGCAGGCGGTAGAGCGCGGCGGCCTCGTCGAGCTCGCGGGGCAGGGTACGCAGGGAGTGGTAGAACGAGAAGGTCATGTTCCAGGCCTGGGCCGTGAAGATGGCGAAGACCGAGGCCGCCTCCAGGCCGAGCAGACTGCCGGGGAAAAGGGCCAAGAAGCCGGTCACGGTGACGGAGAGGAAGCCCAGGACGGGGACCGACTGCAGGATGTCGAGCAGGGGGACGAGCACGCGCTCGGCGCGCCGGCTGTGCGCGGCCACGTAGCCGTAGACTAGCGTGAACACGAGCGAGGCGCCGAGCGCCACGAACATGCGCAGGGTCGAGCGCGCGGCATAGTAGGGCAGGTGGCGCGGGTCCAGGCTCACGCTCGGCGTGATATGCGGCGGCGCGAAGGGCGCCACCGTCCCCGCGCCGACACGGGCGAGCAGGTAGAGGAGCGCCATGACGCCCAGGAAGACCGTCACGTCGGCCAGGCCCGCGGGCAGGCGACGCAGCGCGTCGCGCGAGGGGAACGTGCGCTCTAGTATGTCCGGCCTCCCGATTCATACATCATGTCTAAAAGGTATCCTCCAGCTATCTTGTCCATCATACCCATCCTCATCGACCCCTCCCCGACGCTTGTTGCTCCGGTCCGCGCCGCGCGCCACGCCCGCGCCATCGGGGGCCTACCCATCGCCGTCCAGCGTCGCCTGCGCCGGCTCCCCCTCCCAATCCGTGACGTAGCGCATGATAGGAGTGGCGCCATAGCTCGACCGTCGCAGCCGGTCGGCGGAGGCCGCGACATCGGGCAGGGCGTCCGGGTCATCCCCCACGACCAGCAATTCACGCGGGCGGCGCGTCCGCCAGATCCCGCCCACGGTGCCTGGGCGCACCAGACGGGGCAGATACACGTGGTGATACTGGCGCCGCAGGCCCCGTTGTCGCGCTATCCGTGCGATGTGCTCGAACATGGCCTGGGCCATGGGATCATCGCGATAGGGATCGGCGATTTCCAGGAATCGGGGCGGGCGCGGCGCGCGGGTATCGGTCCCATGGTAGAGAAAGACGATCGGCCCGCCGGCGGCCACCCTGTTCGCGGTCTCGACGAGGGCGTCAGCTTGCGCCTCGCGCTCTGGCACGACAGCCAGGACGGCCGGGCGCGGCGACCGGCGCGCCTGTGACAGCAGCATGATGGGCTGGTCATGCCGGTGTAGGTGGGGGAAGACGGCCGGCTTGTCCCCGCGCTGGCGCAGCCGGTGCGTGACTAGCCCGATGATCACCCCGACGATCGTGACGCCGCCCCCGAAGACGGTGGCCAGCGGTTTGGCGAACAGGTTCGTCGCCCAGGCCAGCACGACTAGCGCGGTGGTGAGCACGCCCAGCGCGAACATGAAGCGGGAGATACCGGGAATCTCGGCCTTATCGCCGTTCCCTCTCCCTTGCGTACCACCGTCCGTGTCGGTCTTCCTGGCGCTCGCCGGGGACGGGGGGTGCGACGCGGGATGCCGCTCGTGCCAGCGCACGATGTCCAGGCCGAGGCAGGTCACGCAGAAAGCGCCGAGCAGCCCGAAGGCGTAGAGGTCGCCCAGCGTCCCCACGTTCCCGCGCACGGCGACGAGCACGGCCAGCGGGACGGCCACCGCCGCGAGGATGGCCCAGTGCGGCGTGTCCCGCCACGTATTGCGCCGCTCGACGACCTGGGGCAGGAAGCTCAGGCGCGCGAGCGCCAGGACCACATGGTAGCAACCGATGATGGCCGTGTTGCTGGCGAAGATCAAGAGCAACGCCCCGCTCACGGCCACCTCAATCTCGAGCGCGCGGCCGGCGGCGTACCCGCCCAACAGCGAGATGAACTGGTTGGGATCGCTTTTCCCCGCGTCGAGCAGCGTGGTCGACCACAACGTGAGCAGCGGGCTGGTCAGCGCGATCGTCACCACGACCGCGCCCATGGCCACGCGGGACACGCGTAGGCGCGGGTCCCGCATCGCGGGTGAGAGTTGCGCGATGCTCTCCAGGCCAGAGAAGGCCAGGAACGCGCCCGCGTAGCCGGTCAGCACCGTTAGCGGGGTGAGATGCGGTCCGGCGAGCATGCGCGGTACGGTCGCGAGCACATGGGCTGGCCCGACGCGCGCGACGACGAAGAACACGACCGCCAGCTGGCTGAGGGCGGCGATCGTCGCGAAGACCGCGCTCGCCGTGGCGCTGACCTTGACGCCGAGGACGTTGAGCAGGGCCAGCGCGGCCAGCACGAGCAGCGTGACGGGCAGGGCAACCGGGATCTGCGCGAGGGGCTTGACGACGACGCTGAGGTAGAAGACGCCCGAGAGCGCGCTGATCGCCGCCGTGAGGAAGTAGTCGACCAGGATCAACATGCCGCCGAGCAGGCCGGCGAACGGATGGATGGCGTGCGTGGCCACGGTGACCACGCCGCCGCCCTCGGGATAGCGCGCCGCCACCTCGGCGTATTTGAGCGTGAGGAGCAGGAAGACGGCCAGCGTCATGCTCACGAAGAGCGCGGCATGCACGCCGACCTGGCCGAAGAGGATGCCCGGTGTGTAGTAGACCGAGGTCCCGATGTCGGCGAAGACGACGGCCCAACACAGGAACGCCCCCAGCCGCTTACCCTGCCCGCCCCCGGCCCCCTTGTCCTGTCCCGCGGACCTGTGACCGTCCTCCAAGGCGCGATTGTCCATGTCTGTCCAAACCTCCTATACGATCCCCGCTATGCGTCGGCTATGCGGTCCGCTGTTGTCGATAGGGCTCGTCCGTTCACCCTCTCGTCGCCAATGCGCGTGATGCATCCCGGTCATGGGACCTCACGCTTTCGGCCGTCCCGTATCCGGGCGCGACACGCGGCGCGCTGCTGGCCATAGCGGTACATGATGACGAGGACCAGGGCGCCCACCGCCAGGACCCGCACGAAAATGCGGACGAGCAGGCTCGCCCACACGCCCAAGGCTGCTCTGTGCACGGTCCCGTCGACGACGCCGATGATGAGGGTCAGGACGACGACGACGGCGAAGGGGGTGAGGAGCGCCCCGACGGCGGCATAGGTTGTAATCGCCTGACGCCTGTCCCGCACGCCGCGCGCGAGGTAGAGGTCGAAGGCGCCATCGGTCGCCTCGCGCGCCGCGTCCAGCGCGTCGCACAGGGTCGCCAGACGCGCCGTCACGTCCGCGAGGCCCATGCTTACTTCCACCCCCGCCGTCCACGGGCAGTCCGGTTGCGCGACGGCCGCGACGACCGTGCGGTACTCGCTGGCCGCCTCGGCGAGGAGGGCAATCTCGCGCCGCGCGTGCAGCAGGTCGGTCAGGAAGGGGTCGCGTGTGTCTCGCAGGGCGCGTTCCTGCACCGCGACGCTCGCCCCGCACGCGTCCCAGGCGAAGCCCGCATGGTAAGCGAGGAGCTCGTCGAGCACGATGTAGAGCAGGTAGGCCGCGTCGCGTCGCAGTAGGGCGGCGTCCTGGCGGGCGCGCGCCTGGACGCGGTCGGCGAAGGGCAGGGGCTGCGTGTGCGCGCTCACCACGAAGTTGCGCCCGACGAACAGGTCCACGCGCTGCGCGCGCGCGTCGACAGCGCGGACGCCCGGGCGGGGTACCGTCGCGCTGAAGAAGAGGTGGCGGTCGTAGAGGTCGAGGCCCGGCCGCGTCCCTGGCGCCAGCGCGGCGCGCACCGCCTGACCGTGCAAGTCGAGCAATTCGGAAACCGCACGGAGACTCGCGTGGGCGGAGGACGGCAGGTCCACCCACACGACGTTGTCGTCGACGGACACGAGGTCGGGCAGGTCGCCCAGCGCCGCGGAGCGCGGGTCCACGCCGGGCTCGAACACGCGGATGAGCACGTCGCGGTCGTGTGGGTCCTGTCGCGTCGTCGCCATCAGCCCCACCAGACCGACACGGCGACGATGCCGTACAGGCCGATCAGGGCCACGCCCTCGAGCCACGTCGACGCCCCGTCGAAGACGATGAGGGCGCCGAGGAGCGCGGCAAGGCCGAGCGCCGCGAGCAGTAGGCCGGGCCACACCAGGGTGAGGGGCATCGGGCCGACGACGAGCGAGAGCAGCGCCAGCGCGGGGATCACACCCAGGGCCACCTGCAGCGCGCCGGTCAGGATCACGGCGACGGCGGCGTCGGACTGGTCGCGCGCCGCCAGCCGGACGCCGGCCATGTTGCTCGCGACATGGCCGGCGAAGGCCACCACGACGAGCCCCGCGAAGACCGGCGATAGGTGCAACGCCGCCGTCGCGCGGGGCAGCGTGCCCACGAATAGGTCGGAGACGAGCGCCACCCCGATGATGGCGGCCACGAGAATCGCCGCGGCCAGCCCGCGCGGCCAACGCGCCGCGTCCCCGTGGGCGTCGGCGTTCCGGGCCGCAGGGCGGCCGGCGACGATGACAGGGGCGCTCCCGGCGCAGACAACCAGGAGCACGAGGGCGCTCACGACACTGAGGGCCTCGGCGTGGACGCCCGCCGGATGGTGCAGGCCGTGGGCGAGCGTGGGCACGGCCAGCGCCGCCGCAGACAGGAGGGTCAGTGCGGCGATCAGGCGCGGCATCCGGGCGGCGAAGCGCTGGACGCCGTGACGGCCGCCGCCGACGACGAAGGCCACGCCCAGGACGAGCAGGCTGTCGCCCAGGATCGCGCCGATGAGCGCGGCCTGCAGCACCGCGTCAAGACCGGCCCGCAGGGCGGCGATGCCGACGACGAGGAGAGGTAGGTTGCCCATGGTCGCGTGCAGCGCGCCTGTCGCGCGCACTCCGCGCCGCTCCCCCAGCCGGTCGGCGGCCCGGGCCACGAGCGCGGTCAGGACGGCCAGCGCGACGCCCGACACGACGAAGATGGGCGCCGCGCCGGCCTGCGTCGCGGACAGGAGGCCGGCCAGGAGGACAGCAACGGCGGCCGACGCCAGGAGTAGGCGATCGGCGCGCTCAAGCCCGAGCCGCGACAGGACGGCGCTCATCCACCCTCTCCCTCCTCGTCATCGTCCCCCCACGTCGCCCGCGCCCGCCGTTCCGCGCGGCCGCCGCGAGCGTCGCCGATGCGGGCGGCGATAGCCCCACCCGCGCCGGCGATCAGGACGCAAACGAGCGTCGTCGCGCCCAGAACGGGCGCGGCGAGGTGTGCGCCCGACAGGGCCAGGCGGGCGAGGCCGGCGACGGTGGCCGCGGCAAGGACACAGGTCAGGCGTATGAGCGCCGCGAGGCGCGCCCGCGCTCGCCACGCCGCGCGGGCGGCGAGGAGGCGTACCGCTCCGTCCGCTATCCCCTCCGCCGTGCGCAGCGACGCGACGAGGCGCGCCTCGCGCGCCAGCAGGTAGTCCGTCGCCCGGAGGGGCATCGCGGCCCGCGCGTCGCTCGCCGACGTGGCCGCGTCGGTGAGCGCGCCCCGACGCCGCTCGGACGCACGGCGGAGGGCCGCGGCGTTATGCTTGCACTGCAGCGCCCCCGGCAGGCAGGCCCGCGGGTCCGGCGCCGCGGAGGCGCGTGTCGCCCCGTCGTCGGCCTCGCGCACCACCCAGCGCGCCAGCGCCTCCTCCGAGGCCAACACCTCGGCCAGGACCAGGTCCGCCAGGGCAGGAGCCGCGGCGCTGTGGGCGCGCGCGGCCCCCCCCCGCGCGCGCGCGAGGGCGGGCAGGGTGTGTGCGTGGACCGTCACGAGGGCGTCACGTCCGATGATGAGGTCGAGAGGCTCGACCACGACGCAGGCGTCCGGCGGCGCGCGGCGCGCCAGCGACATCCGCAGGGCCGTGCAGTCACGGTACCGCATGGCGCGATACCGGCCGTCCGGTGAGAGCGTCGCCAGCGCGACGCCGTACGGGAGGCACAGCGCGCGCGCCACCGCCCGCAGATCGTCCGCGGTCGGCGCGCACAGGTCGACCCAGAGGCAGGCGTCGCTCGCCTCAGCGGCCAGGGCGAGACCGCCCCGCGTGCACGGCAACGGCTGCCGCGCGGGATGCAGCGCCCACGCCACTAGCGGGTCCGGCCGGCGCCCGTCCGGGCCTAGGGCGGGCCGTCCCGCCGCCGGCACGTCGCCTCCGCTCATCTGGGCGGACCCGAGCGGCCCCTCCTCCAGGCAGAGGCGATCGACGGCATCCCGGCTAGGCACGAGCCGCGACGCGCCGGCCGCCGTGCGGACGGTCAGGCCGTAGCGCGGCTCGCGCGCCGGCGTGCCCGCGATCCGCTCGACCGCCCAGCCGGGTGCCCGCGCGTCCAGTTGGTCGAGCGCGCGGAGGACCTCACGCCAGGTGAGCCGATGGGCGGGGTCGCTCCCATCCCCACCATCGCCCTCCTCCAGGCCGCACAGCCCATCGGGTTGGTCTCCCACCCCCAGCTGCGCAAGGTCGGCGGGGTCCGTCAGGTGGTACAGGGCGCGGACATCGGAGTTGGGCAGGGGCGGGTGGGCATCGTCCCGCACCACGACCGTCCACGCGACCGCGACCCCGTCATGTCCGGCGCGCGGCTCACCATGGGCGAGGCTCACGGTGAACCGTTCCTCGGACTCGGCCAGGCGCGCGAAAAGCGCCCGCATCTCCTCGTATGTCATACGCCCATTCCCCTATCCCGCGATCCTCCCCGCGCGGGGCAAGACGCGCCACGGCCAACGGCCGCGCCGCGACGAGCGGGACGACGGCGACAACGGGCAACACGATGCGTCGCTATGAACTGCCCCATTAGCGCCCCGCCGCCATCCGCAGGTGCTCGACGACCGGTCCCAGCGCGTAGGCCGGGAAGAACGTGAGCGCGCCGACAAGCAGGGCCGTGCCCACGATCACCACGCCGAACTGGAACGAGTCAGTCGGTAAGGTCCCCAACGTGGCCGGTCGGCGCCGCTGCTCCGCGAAGATGCCGGCGAGCATGAGGGCCAGCACACCCAGCCCGAAGCGCCCCACGAGCATGGACACGACGGTCGTCAGGTTGTAGAAGGGGCTGTTCGCGGAAAGTCCGCCGAACGTCTGGCCGTTGTTGGCCATAGTGCTCGTATAGGCGTAGAGGATCTCGGTCAGGCCGTGCGGACCGCCGTTGGTGGTCAGGCCCGCCTTGCCGGCGTCCGTGGCGACGGCCAGGGCTGCGAGCGCCAAGAGCACGACCGGGCCCGCCAGTGTGTAGATCATGATCACCTTCATATGGCGCGGCTCGATCTTCTTGCCCAGGTACTCCGGCGTGCGCCCGACCATCAACCCGGCGATGAACAGGCCCACCAGGGCCACCAGGATGATGCTGTAGAGGCCCGTGCCGAGGCCACCGAAGATGATTTCGCTCAGGGCCATGTTCACGAGCGGGACCAGCCCGCCCAGCGGCGTGTAGCTGTCGGGAGCCGCGTTCACCGCGCCGGTGGCGCCGTTGGAGGTCGTGATCGCCGTCAGCGTCGTGTCCCCGATGCCGAAGCGCACCTCCTTGCCCTCCATGTTCCCGCCCGCCTGCGTCGCGCTCGCCGCCGTCGCGTAGTGGGCACGGCCCGCGATCAGCGTGTTGCCGTGCTGCTCGGCCGCGCCGAAGGTCCCCAGGCCAACCGCGAACAGGACGGCCATGACCCCGTAGAGCACCCAGCCCTGGCGCGGCCGCCCGACCATGCGCCCGAAGGTGTAGGTCAGGGCCGCCGGCACGACGGCGATCGCCAGCATCTCCATAAAGTTCGTCAGGGGCGTGGGGTCCTGGAAGGGGTGCGCGTTGTTGGCGTTGAAGAAGCCGCCGCCGTTCGTGCCCAGGCTCTCGATGAACTCCAGCGCGGCGACCGGCCCCTGCGCGATCGTCTGGGCGCCGCCCTCGAGCGTGTGGACCGTGGTGTACGGGCTAAAGTTCATGGGGACGCCCTGCCAGACCAGGACCAGGCCGCCGACGAGCGCGGCGGGCAGCAGCACCCACAACGTGGCGCGCACCAGGTCGACCCAGAAGTTGCCCAGCCGCGACGCCTCCTCGCGGGCGAAGCCGCGGATGAAGGCGATGCCGACGGCGAGCCCCGCCGCGCCGGCCAGGAAGTTCTGCGCGGCGAGCCCGGCCATCTGGCTGATGTAGCTCATCGTGCTCTCGCCCGCGTAGGCCTGCCAGGTCGTGGTGGTGCTGAAGCTGACCGCCGTGTTGAAGGCCAGGTCGGGCGTCATCGGCGTGGTGAGGTAGGGGTGATTGTTCCAGGGGGCGAGGGGCTGCAGCAGTAGGATCACGCCTAAGAGCAGCGTGCCGACGACGCCGAACAGGACGAAGGCGAGCGCGTACGCGCGCCAGTCCATCTGTCGGCGCGGGTCGACGCCCGTGAGACGGTAGACCCCCTTTTCTAGCGGGACAAGCGCGGGGTCCAACCACGTCCTCTGGCCGGTGAAGACGCGCGTCAGGTAGCCGCCGACGGGCCGTACCAGCGCGGTCACGATGAGCAGGAAGAGGGGTACAACCACAGGGAACCGTGGTGACGCCTGATTTGAGCGTGGTTTTGAGCGTCGACCACGGTTTAGTGCAGTTGTACCGGAAGAGGGCGAACTCAGCGATAATTGGTAGACTCACGGAGAATCCTCTCAACTGCTCCCATGTGATGCGGGGGCCGCGTCTCACGCTGGCGCATCGCGGTCCCTGCCTCTCTCTTTGTCCTTTTCCTTTTCCTTGCGCCGGTCGCCCCGGTCGGCGTAGACGTGGATGTCCACGCCCGGCAGCTTGCGCAACAGGTCGCGCGTGACCGAGCCGTGCAGGACCTCGTACCACAGGCCGTGCGTGGGGTGGCCGATCACGACGTGCGTCACGCCGTGCGCGCTTGCATAGGCCACGAGTTCGTCCGAGACCCGGCCGCGCAGGCGCACCACCGTGGCCCCGAGGTCGTCGGCAAGCTGCAGGGTGGAGCGCAACTGCCGCTCCTGCTCGATCGTCTGCGCCGCGCGCGGCCCGCGCTCCGGCTCGACGGTCACGACGATGAGCCCGGCCTTGAGCGCCGCCGCCAGCCGCCAGCCGCGCCGCACCACGGCCTTGTCGCTCACGCGGTAGTCCACCGCCACCATGACCTGCTCGACGACCGGCGCCAGCTCGGCGCGGCCCCCCTCGCGCATGTAGCGGTCGAGGTCCTCCTCGACCTCTTTAGCCGTGGCGCGCAGGGCCAACTCGCGCAGGGCCGTCAGGTTCTGCGGCGTGAAGAAGTTGTCGAGCGCCCGTTGCGCCTGGGCCGGCGGGTAGATGTTGCCGTGTTTCATGCGCTGGATCAGCGCCTCGGGCGTGATGTCGATCAACTCGACCTGCGCGGCCTCATTCAACACCCAATCGGGCACCGTTTCGCGCACGGCGACGCCGCTGAACTGCTCGACCGTATCGTTGAGGCTCTCGATATGCTGGATGTTGAGGGTGGAGATCACATCGATGCCCGCGTCGAGGATGTCCTCCACGTCCTCATAGCGCTTCTCGTGCCGCGAGCCGGGCGCGTTCGTATGCGCCAACTCGTCGACCAACACGACCCGCGGGCGGCGCGCGATCACGGCGTCGGTGTCCATCTCGCGCAGGGTCACCCCTTTGTAGGGGACCTCGCGCGGCGACACGACCTCCAGGTCGCCGACCTGCTTGGCGGTCTGGGCGCGGCCGTGCGTCTCCACGATGCCGACGACGACGTCGGTCCCGCGCTCCTTGCGGCGATGCGCTTCTTGCAGCATCTCGTAGGTCTTGCCCACGCCGGGGGCCGACCCCAGATAGATGCGCAGCCGGCCTTTCGTCGGCGCCTCCTGCGCCTTGAGGCGCGCCAGCAGGGCGTCGGGGTCGGGCCGTTCGTGTTCTTTCACCATAGGTCCTCCGTCCTCAGGCGCGGCGCCACGCCGGCCACTCATGGTCACGTCCCTGTCCGCTGCCCGTGTGCGGAGCGGCCGCGGCGTCCAGGTCGTCGAGCGCCGGGGCGTAGCACAGGAGCACGCGGCACGGCGCGCGGCGCACGATCCGCCACGCGACCCGCGCCCGGCGCCAGCGCCGCCATATCCCGCTCCGCTCGAGCGGCACGTAGATGGCGTCCGCCCCGGTCGCGCGGGCCTCGCCCACGACGGCGTCGGCGACGTGACGCGCCCGTGTGAGGCGCGTCTCGACGATGCCGTCGTAGCAGCGCGTGACCCGCTCCGCGTGGTCGAGCGCATCGTTCCCCGCCGTGTCTACGCGGGCCGGGAGCGGGTCGAGGGGCAACGAGGGCGGCACGCGCGTCACGTAGAGGGCGATGACGCGGCCCTCACCGCCGACCTCCTGACAGGCCAGATGCAGCAGGTCGTCGGCTTGCTCACTGCCATCATAGGGGACCAGTATTGTCCTGAGCGCCATGGCTGTCGTCCCTGTTACTTCTTCGTTTGGTCAAGCGCCAGGTTGAGTTCGAGCACGTTGACGCGCGGCGCGCCCAGCACGCCGAGCGTCCGGCCCGCAGTGTATTTTTGCACCAGGGCGCGCACGGTCGCCTCGCTCAACCCGCGCGCCTTGGACACGCGCGCCACCTGCAGATCGGCGTAAGCCGGGCTGATGTCGGGGTCGAGTCCGCTGGCCGAGGTCGACACGGCGTCCGAGGGCAGCGGGTAGTTGGCCGGCAGCCCATCCTCCTTGCGGATACTGTCGGCCAGCGCCACCGTCGTCATCAGCAACTTCGTGCTGGTCGGGCCGAGGTTGGTCCCGCCGGACGCGGTGGCGTCGTAGCCGGCGCCGGCGGCCGAGGCGCGCCCGTGGAAATACTGCGGCTTGGTGAAGCTCTGGCCTATCAGGTGCGAGCCGACGACCTGCCCTTTGGCATTGGTGATCAGCGAGCCGTTGGCCTGGTCGTGGAAGGCGGCTTGGGCCAGCCCTACCATCACCAGCGGGTAGATGAGGCCCGTCAGCACGACGAGCGCGATGGTCATGAGGATGGACGTTCGTAACAGGCGCATAGGTGAGTCCTCTTTTTTACCGAGTGGCGAGTGACGAGTGGCGAGTGACGAGTGGCGAGTGACGAGTGGCGAGTGACGAGTCACTCGCCACTACGCAGTGAGATGCAAGACGGTCAAGATGACGTCGATGATCTTGATGCCGATGAAGGGCACGATCACGCCGCCGAGGCCGTAGATGAGCAGGTTGCGGCGCAGGATCGCCGCCGCGCCCTCCGCGCGGTACGCCACCCCGCGCAGGGCCAGCGGGACCAGGGCTACGATGATCAGCGCGTTGAAGATGACGGCCGAGAGCACCGCCGAGTGCGGTGTCGAGAGCCGCATCACGTTCAACGCGCCCAGCTGCGGGAACTGCCGCGAGAACATGGCCGGCAGGATGGCGAAGTACTTGGCCACGTCGTTGGCGATGCTGAACGTCGTCAGCGCGCCGCGCGTGATCAGTAGCTGCTTGCCGATGGCCACGATTTCGATCAGCTTGGTCGGGTCGCTGTCCAGGTCGACCATGTTGCCGGCTTCTTTGGCCGCCTGCGTGCCCGTGTTCATGGCCACGCCCACGTCCGACTGCGCCAGCGCCGGGGCGTCGTTGGTCCCGTCGCCGGTCATCGCCACCAGCTTGCCCTCGGCCTGTTCCGTGCGGATCAGGGCCATCTTGTCCTCGGGCTTGCTCTCGGCCACGAAGTCGTCGACGCCGGCCTCCTTGGCGATCGTGGCCGCAGTGAGCTTGTTGTCGCCCGTGACCATGACGGTGCGGATGCCCATGCGGCGCAGTTCGTCGAAGCGCTCGCGCATGCCCGGCTTGACCGTGTCTTTGAGGTAGATCACGCCCAGCGCCTCGCCGTCCTGCTCCACGGCCAGCGGCGTCCCACCCTCGCCGGAGATGCGGTCGGCCACCGTGGCGAGATCGGCCGGGGCGTGGGGCACAATGCGCGCGACGGAGTCGACCGCCCCCTTCATGGTACTGCGCCCGTCGACGCGCACGCCGCTCATGCGCGTCTCGGCCGTGAAGGGCACGAGTTCGGCGCGGTCGAGGAAGGAGCGGTCGATATGCGCGCCCTTCTCCTCGGCCAGGGCCACGATGCTCTTGCCCTCGGGCGTCTCGTCGGCCAAACTGGAGCGCAGCGCCGCCTCGGTCACTTCCTGCTCGCTGTGGCCGCCCACGGGCACGAACTGGAAGGCCAGGCGGTTGCCGAAGGTGATGGTGCCGGTCTTGTCTAGCAAGAGGGTGTCCACGTCGCCGGCGGCCTCGACGGCGCGCCCGCTCATGGCCAGCACGTTGAACTGTACCATGCGGTCCATGCCGGCGATGCCGATGGCCGAGAGCAGGCCGCCAATCGTGGTCGGGATCAGGCAGACCAGCAGCGCGATCAGCGTGACCACATCGACGGGGCCGCCGGAGTAGATGGCGAAGGGCTGCAGCGTGTAGACGGCCAGCAGGAAGATGATGGTGAGCGAGGCCAGCAGGATGTTGAGCGCGATCTCGTTGGGCGTCTTCTGGCGGCTGGCCCCCTCGACGAGCGCGATCATGCGGTCGATGAAGGTCTCGCCGGGGTTGGCCGTGATGCGTATTTTGAGGCTGTCCGAGACGATGGTGGTGCCGCCGGTGACGGAGGAGCGGATGTCGGTGCCGGGCTCCTTGATCACGGGAGCGCTCTCGCCGGTGATGGCGGCCTCGTTGACCGAGGCCACGCCCTCGACCACATCACCGTCGCCGGGGATCAGGTCGCCGGCCTCGACGAGGACCATATCGCCGCGGCGCAGTTCGGTCGCCGAGACGACCTCGCTCTGCCCATTGTCGCGCAGCCGCTTGGCCTGGGCGTCGGTGCGTGTGCGGCGCAGCGTGTCGGCCTGGGCCTTGCCGCGGCCCTCGGCCATGGCCTCGGCGAAGTTGGCGAAGAGCACGGTCAGCCACAGCCACACCGCGACGGCAGCGCTGAAGAAGCGATCGCCGGCCGCGGCCGCGTCCAGCAGCGTGCGTACGAACTCGAGCGTGGTGATGATCGCGCCGACAAGCACCACGAACATGACGGGGTTGCGCAGTTGCACGCGCGGGTCGAGCTTGCGGAAAGAGTCGCCGATGGCGCGCCGTATGATCGTGGGATCGAAGATGGAGAGTGAGCGGCTCCGGCGCCGCTGATCGCCCAGCGGCGCGCGCGGCCCTTGCGGCTGCTCCGGCAGGGGCTGCGCCGCCTGCTGCTGCGTTGGTGTCGTAGCCATTAATTCCTCCGAGAGTGGGTAGTGACGAGTGTTTAGTGTTTAGTTGGGACTAGCGCCTAACCGACGCCGCTTTACAGCGCCCTGTTGACACATGAACTAATCACTCGTCACTAATCACTTAGAACGTCTTGTGCGCGTTAAGCAGCAGTTGCTCGATGATGGCGCCGAGCGAGTACGCCGGGAAGTAGGTCAGCGCCGCCACAATGATGATCACGAACACCAGCAGGATGCTGAACGTGGCCCCCGTGGTGGGGAAGGTGCCCAGGTTGGCCGGGACGGTCTTCTTGCGCCCCATCGAGCCGGCGATGGCGAGCAGCGGCGTCAGGAACAGGAAGCGCCCGATCAGCATGGCGAAGGCCCCGGTCAGGTTGTAGAAGTTGGTGTTGCTGGTCAGGCCGCCGAAGGCCGAGCCGTTGTTGCCGTTGCTCGACGTGTAGAGGTATAGAATCTCCGAGAGACCGTGCGGCCCGGCGTTGAGGATCGAGCTTGTACCCCAACTTCCAGCTATGGCGATGGCCGCGAAGAGCAGGATGTTGGCCGGCGAAATGAGCAGCGCGAGGCTGGCCATCTTGACCTCGAAGCTCTCGATCTTCTTGCCCAGGTACTCCGGTGTGCGTCCGACCATCAGCCCCGCGATAAAGACGGCGATGATGGCGTACATTAGCATGCCGTAGAGGCCCGCGCCGACCCCACCGAAGATGACCTCGCCCGTGGCGATGTTGGTCAGCGGGACGAGCCCGCCGATCGGCGTGTAGCTCTCGATCCAGCTGTTGATGGCTCCGCATGAGGCGTCGGTCGTGATGGTTGTGAAGAGGGCTGAGTCGGCGATGCCGAAGCGCACCTCCTTGCCCTCCATGTTGCCGCCCGACTGCGTCGCGCTCGCCGCCGTGGTGTAGTGCGCCTGGGAGGCAATCAGCGCGTTGCCCTTCTGCTCCGCCCCAACGGCCACGAAGTAGCCCAGGCTGAACAAGATGAACATGGCGGCCCAGATGCTCCAGCCCTGCTTGGTATTGCCGACCCACTTGCCGAACATGTAGACCAGCCCCGATCCTATCAGGAAGATGGAGAGGATCTCGACGAAGTTGGAGAGCGGAGTGGGGTTCTCGAAGGGATGGGATGAGTTAGCGTTCATGAAGCCGCCGCCGTTGGTGCCGAACATCTTGATCGCCTCTTGCGACGCCACCGGACCCTGCGCGATGTGCTGGATCGTCCCCTCAAGGGTGTGGACGGCGGTGTAGGCGTTGAGGTTGTCCGGCGCGCCCTGCCACACCAGGAAGAGCCCGTAGACGACCACGACCGGCAGCAGGATATACAGGATGCAGCGCACCAGGTCGGCCCAGAAGTTGCCGATGCCCGACGCCGTGCGCCGCGCCAAGCCGCGCACGAGGGCCACGGCCCACACGATGCCCATGGCCGCGGAGAGGAAGTTGTGGAAGGCCAACCCCGCCATCTGCGTCAGGTAGCTCATCGTGCTCTCGCCGCCGTAGTTCTGCCAGTTGGTGTTGGTCGTGAACGAGACGGCGGTGTTCCAGCCCAGGAACTCCGACACATTGGGCAACCCTTGCGGGTTGAAGAGCGGGCCGTGGAACTGCTGCGTTCGCTCGATGAGATAGGTCAGCAGCAGGCTGAAGACGCTGATGGCCAGGGAGGCCAGCAGATACGTGGACCAGGGCATCTCCTCGCCCTCGTCCGTGCCCGTCAAGCGGTAGATCCCGACCTCGACCGGGCGCAGGACGGGATGCAGGAAGGTGCGGCCGCCCGTGAAGACCGTGTACAGGTACGACCCGACCGGACGCGCGGTGAGCAGCAGGATGACACTATAGACGGCCCAGAGGCCGAGGGCCTGTCCCGTGAACATTTAGAAGACCTCCGGGCGCACCAGCGCCACGAACAAATAAATCAGGATGGCCAGTGAGACGACGGTGAGGATGATGTTCTCGATCATCGGCCGCCCCTCCCCGTGCCCATCAGCCGATCGCAGCCGGCGGCGAAGGCGACGTTGATGGCAAAGAAGCCGATCGTCGCCAGGATAAATATCACGTCAAGCACTTTTCTCCTCCTTACTACTCCTGCCGCGTCGATTTCAACGGGCGGCGTCCACGTGCTCGCCTCGTCTGGGCCGACGTGAGCCGCGGCCCGCATGAGAACGTACCAAAAATCTTGTCGCACGCGACGGCGACCCCGAGGGCCAGGGCCGCGCTCGACACGAACCAGATTGTCACCATCAGCTGCATCATGATGTGCGTCCCCTTCCCGTCCAGCGCCTAGTCCGCGCTCATGAGGTCGGCGGGGGCCGTCGCCGCGAGCCGGCCCGTCGCTTGCGCGACCAGCCGCAGCAACGACTCCATCGGGAACGGCTTCTCCAGCACGCCCGCGGCGTGGAACTCGTGGCACAGCCGCGGGTTGGGCTGGAGCGCCGACATCACGATCACGGCCACGTCGTCGCGGTCGCCCGCGCGCAGGGTGCGCACGACATCCCAGCCCGAGCCGTCGGGCAGGTCGATATCGAGCAGGATCACCGCCGGCCGGGTGTCGGCGATGGCCTCGGTCGCCGCGGATACTGTCATCGCGCTCCGTGTCGGATAGCCGCGCGCGGACAGGTTGTGCGCGATCGTGCGCGCCAGCGTCGGGTCATCCTCGACCACCAGGATTGAATCGGTCATTAGCCCTCCTTGAGTTGCATGTGGCGGATGTCAGATAAGCGGATGTCAGATAAAAGGATACGAGAGGCCGCATAAATGGGAGATAAACCTGAGGGGGCAAATATATAAATTCTTATAAACGGGCGTGCCACGGCGCGAACGACCGCCCGCCCGCACGACCGACCAGGTAGACGGCGACATCGACGTCACACACCCCTTCCCGACGATCCTCGCCTATACAGCCGGCGGCCGGCCGTTCTCCGTCCGGCGTTCCCAGTTCACCAAATCAAGCATCCGCATCGCGTCACCAACAACCCAGACGCGCGCGAGCGGGCCGACGCGCCACGCCGAGATGGTCACGGTGTGGTCGCGCGTGTAGCGCGCGATCCGCCCGTCCATGACCACAAGGACGTCACCGACCTGTTGCGCCACGAGCGGACGCCGCGGCCACTGGTGTGGCGCCCAATCGACGGCCAGGACGGCCAGGCCGCGCCGACTACCCCCGACCCGCTCGATATGCATGAACAGCGCGGTGTCGCGGCCGTCGGCGCGGCGTCGCGCCACCGCAGCCTGCGCTCTCCCATCGAGGATAATCGCCATTCGTCACCTCTCCATTCCCCCTGCCACCTCTCCAACCACGTAACCCCGGCGCCGCGGCCGACGGCACAACGCGATGTCTCCGCGCCCACGCGGCCACCGCTCTACGACCGCCCATGCGCCGCATCCGTGTCCGTGTCGCGGCGTACCATGACCGCGCGTCGATCCGGGCGATGTCGATCGGTCCCCAGGTTGTACGTCACGGGGTCGCCTCGGCGGAGTTGCTCGAAAGCGCTGCCCTCTAGCACGGAGCGGTGAAAGAATACGTCGTCGCCGCCCTTGGTAGGCCGGATGAAGCCGAAGCCACGCGCGGTGACGGTTGTGATCGTGCCATTAGCCATATGTCAGATACCCCCTCTTCTCTGGTTGCCACATGCCCGTGAGCCTGCGTCCTGGCCCCCTATGCCCGTGGCCCCCTATGCCCGTGAGCCCGTGTCCCAACGCTCCTGGCGACTGGGCTCAACCTCACCCGTCGCGCGACCGGGTCTACCGATCCGACAACTCTTCCCCTCCAAAGGTATGTGACGAGGACAGGGGTTACGGGCTCACCGCGACGATGCGCACCTGGCGCTCCCCGATGGGACCCGTGACGAGCACGGCATCGCCCGGCCGATGGCCCGCTAGCGCCCGCCCGAGGGGCGACGTGATGGAGAGGCGGCCCGCGGCCACGTTGGCCTCGCGCGGATCGACCAGCTGGTACATGCCACGCTCCCCCTCGTCGTCGAGGTCGACGTGACTACCCAGCGTCACCACGCCGGGCGTCCCTAGAGCTAGGTCACCCGCCGCGGCCAACAAGCGCTCCAATTCGCTGGCACGCCGCTCCAGGCGGAGTTGTTCCTCATGCAGCTCCCGCAAAACAACGGCCTCGTCCCAGGCGTCCCCGCCCCCCCGCGCATCCGTGAGCCGCGCGGCGAGCGCGGGTAGGCGCGCTATGCGCAGCAGGAGTAACTCCTGCTCCAACTCCGCGCGGCCCGCGGGCGTGAGGGCGAACGTTGTGGTGAAAATGCTCCCTGTCATGACCATCGTCTCCTGCACAAATCGATAAAACGGCTAGGGTTTGTGATGCGACCCGGCCTCCCCATGTGTGACCATCGGATTCATCCCCATCATAGAGGCCGCGCCTAAATGGGCCCTAAACAGGGGTCACGATCGTCCTAAATCGTCCTAAACGAGTCAGAGCCGTGGCTTTTTTGCCTGCTACGGGGCATCTATGATGACCGCCTCGCTGGCTGTGGTAACCAGTAAGACGGACGGAGCGAATGGGAGTGGACGGGACACATGGATGTGACGGCGGTCTACCGCGCGGGTACGCCCCACGCAGCCTCTATACCGCGGAGGATCAAGGGGTCACGGGGCCGGGGCCTGTCCTCCCGTGCTGGACGCGCGCTCCTCGTGGTCCGTCGTCACCGGTACGAGGCGGTACCCCACCCCCGGCTCTGTCACGATGTAGCGCGGATGCGCGGGGTCATCCTCGATCTTCTGGCGCAGGCGGTTGACGAACACCCACACGTACTGCGTTTCTCCGTCGTACGCCGGTCCCCAGATCTCCGTCAGCAGGGCGCGATGCGTCGCCACGGCGCCTTTCTGACGGAGCAGGTAGGCCAGCACATCGAACTCGCGCGGGGTCAGGTCGAGCGGCACGCCGTCGCGCCACACGCGTCGCGCGTCCAGGTCCACGACGAGCGGGCCGACCCGTGCCACGCCGGAGCGGCTCGTCGTCGTGTCCGGCCGGCGCAACAGGGCGCGGACACGCGCCAACAACTCGTCGACGCCGAACGGCTTGGTCAGGTAATCGTCGGCGCCCAGGTCGAGCGCGCGCACCTTGATCTGCTCTTCGTGTCGGGCGGAGAGGACCAAGATCGGGACCGGCGAGTCAGCCCTGAGCGCGCGGCAGACGTCCAAGCCCGAGAGATCGGGCAGCAGGAGATCGAGGATGACCAGGTCGGGCGTCCGGGTGAGGGCGTGGTGGAGGGCGTCCGCGCCCGTTTCCACGGCCGTAACGTCGAAGCCGCGCGCCAGGAGGTTGGCGCGCAGCGTCCGCCGGATGGCCGGCTCGTCGTCGACTACCAGGATGTAGGGCCTCGTCATGACACGACCACGACAACCTCTCCACACGCGCACGAGCGCCGTGTGCCTATCAGGCTCCCGGCGCCCCGCGTGCGGAGAGCACAGGGGCTCCGGGGCCGACCAGGCTTCCCGGCGCTCCTTGCTGTTGGTGTCATCGTACCCGGTCGCGCCTCCCGAGGCAAGCCCCGCTGCCAGCGACGCCGGTGATGCGAGGCGACGCCAGCCCTAGTGGCGGCGCGGCGTGCGCCGCGGCAGCGCCTCGAGGGTGCTCTCATGGGCCAGCAAGGCGAGGATGTCGCCGTCCTGGACGCGCACGGCGTCGGGCATGGCCAGCGTCTGGCTGCCGCGTTGGATCGCCAGGACGGTCACCGCGCCATGCTCGGGGAGGCGCAACTCGGTGACGCTCCGGCCAACCCAGCCGTCCGGGGCGCGCAGCGTGCTAATACCCGTCTCCGGCCCCAGCGCCAGGTGCCCCGTGACATCCGGGGCGCGTAGGCTCCGCGCCACGGCCTCCCCGCTGGCGACTTCGGGGTAGACGATCCGATGCGCGCCGACCCGCGTCAGAATAAGCCCGTGCAGCGACGAATTGGCCCGCGCCACGACGTGCGGCACACCGGCCTCCACCAACAGCGCCGTGCTCACAATGTTGGCTTCCATGTCGGTGCCGAGGGCCACGACGGCCGCGTCGACCGCGTTGAGCCCCAGTTCGCGCACGACGGTCGCCTCGTAGAGGACCGCTTGCACCGCGTGCGTCACCACGTCTTTGGCGCGCTGCACGGCCTCCTCCGAGCCGTCGATGCCCAGGACGTCGTGCCCCTGCGCGACCAGCGTCCGCGCCACGGCCAGACCAAAGCGGCCCAGACCGATCACCGCGACGTGCGACATCGACCGATCCTGTCTCCTCATCGTCCCTCTCCTCCTCGACGCGGCGCCATCAACGCCGCCCCTTCTGTTCCTCGCGTCGTCAGGTTACCCCATGCCGTCATGGCGGACAGGTCTGCCTCATGCATGGTCCGCGACAAAACCCACAAAGGCCGTGGCGCGGGTATTCATCCAATGCGTACGGACTCGCTCGGGGGGCGCAGGGGCATCCCGTGCGGACGCCCCATCAGCGCCGTCACCACCGTGACCGGCCCCAAGCGCCCGATGAACATCGTCGCGATCAGTAAGAGCTTGCCGAGCGCCGACAGGTGCGCGGTCACGCCCACCGAGAAGCCAACGGTGCCGAAAGCCGAGGTCACCTCGAAGATCAAGTTTAGTAGGGGCGCGGGCAGACGCGGGCCCTCGCTCAGGCTGATGACCAGCGTGACCGCCACGATCAGCCCGACACTCAGGACCGCCACCGCGAGCGCCTGCGCCTGCTCCATGGCGAGCAGGCGGCGCTTGAGTAACGTGGCCTCCGCGCGCCCGCGCACCGTGCTCCACACCCCGGCCAGGATCACGCCCACGGTGGGGAGCTTGACGCCACCGGCCATCGACCCCGGCGCGCCACCGATGAACATCAGCCCGATGAGGATGAAGAGGCTGCGCGGATCGGACCGCGCGAAGTCCCAGGTGGTGAAGCCGCATGTGCGCGCCGCCACTGCCTCAAAGAACGCGTCGAGCGCCTGCGCCCCCAGCGGCCGCCCGGCAAGACTGGCCGGATTGTGCCGCTCGGTGAGGAAGATCAGCGCGGCGCCGCCGGTGAGGAGTACCGTCGTCGCCAGGAGTACAACCCGGCTATCCAGGCTCAGGCGACGCCAGCGCCGCGTCTGGTAGAGCTCCTGCACCACGACGAAACTCAGGCCGCCGACGATGATCAGGCCGGCGATGGTCAGGAGCACGACGGGGTCGGCGCCGAACGCGGCCAGGCTGTGCCCACGGAACAGGTCGAAGCTCCCATTGGTGAACGCCGAGACGGCGTGGAAGAGGGCCAGCCACAGGCCGTCGCGCAGACCGTAGCGGGGTGCGAAGCGCGTCCACAGAAGCAATGTCCCGACGGCCTCGCACCCCAGCGTGAACAGGATCGTCCGCGCGATCAACTCGCCCCCGTCGCCGAGGTGGGCGGACGAGCCAATCTCACGCATGATCACGCGCTGACGCAGGCTCAGACGCCGCCGCAGCACGAGCGTGAGCGCGGTCGCGCCGATCATGAAGCCGAGCCCGCCCACCTCCATGAGGATGAGGATAACAGCCTGTCCGATCGGGCTCCAATGGGTGGCCGTGTCGACGACCGTGAGCCCCGTCACGCAGACGGCGGAGGTGGCGGTGAAGAGCGCGGTCAGGAGGTCAGTATGGCCGGCGCGGGCGCTCAACGGCAGGAGCAGGAGGCTGGTCCCTGTGGCGATGAGCACGGCGAAGCCCAGGACAAGCGCCACGGGCGAGCGGAGGGGCGCCGCGCGCGGACGCCGTAGCGCCGGGTACGGCAGGGGTCGCGACCGCGAGAGGCGCGCCTTCATGCGGTAGGGAACAATCCCGTCCGGCCAGGAGCGGCCCGCAACCGAACCGCGGAGGCATCGCTCACCGCACAGATCTCCCAATCCCCCGGACACGCGGACGCGCCGGGGCTGCTCAGGTCTCCCGGCGCGTCCGCGTGTGGCGCATAGCAAGGCCGGGCGCCGACCAGACTTCCCGGCTCTCCATGACAGTGTGTCGTCATCATACCCGATTGAGTAGCGTTCGCACAATCGGGCCGACGATCAGGGGCGCGCCTCATGATTGTGATGGTGAGCGCCGTGGGCCTGCGACTTCAGTCGCAGGCCGCGTCTCACAATCATGGGGTACACCCGACGATCAGGGGGTGTACCCCGAGTGGCCGCGTACCATCGCCGTGGCGCCGGCGCCACCGTTGTTATAACTATTTATGTTTTTGGCCCCCGGCGTTTACGCCCTATTTAGGCCCGCGGATCTATGCTGAAGGGAGATGGGAGAGCGGCGCGACGAGCGCGACGCATCGCAATGTAGAAGGAGGAACTAGACCTGTGAACGCCGTAAACAAACCTGTGAACGCGGTAGACGAGTTGTCCCTCGTGGAGTTCAGACCCCGCGGCCAGGATCGTTGGGCGCCGGTCGGCGCCCGCTATTATACGACCCGCGACGCTGCCGAGCGGGATGTGGCGGACAAGAGGGACACATGGGGACCGGACTTCGCGCTCTACGACTGGCGCGTTTCCACGTTCACGCGCGTCGACGTTCGCTAAGCAGGTGATCACAAGTCTGGCATGGCCTATCTGCCACTATGCGACCCGGACTGAGACAAATGCGGCCGGTATATGATGCGGCGTACAATGGCGGGCACGAGATGATGCGACGACGGAGGCGAGGATGATGGCGGACAGCCAGACGGCGATCCCCTTCGCGCTGCGACGGCTCGGCCGGTTGATGACGCCAGACCCCACGGACCCGCACGAGCGCGAGGGCGTCCTCAACCCGGCCGCGGCGCGCGGACCGGACGGCGCCCTCTACCTGTTCCCCCGCGTCGTCGCCCTCGGCGACTACTCCCGCATCGCGCTGGCCCGCGTCACCTTTGACGCCGCCGGTGACCCGAGCGGGGTTGAGCGTCTGGGCTATGCGCTCGAGCCGGAAACGCCCTACGAGGTGGACCGGGACACGGGCGTCGGGGGCTGCGAGGACCCGCGCGTCACCTTTATCGAGCCGCTCGGGCTGTATGTGATGGCCTATGTGGGGTTCGGCCCCCATGGATCGCGCGTGGCCCTCGCCGTGTCGGAGAACCTGCGGTCGTGGCGACGCCTGGGACCGGTGACTTACGAGCCCACGCCCGACCCGGCCTACGGGGTGGACTTCAACTCCTACCAGGACAAAGACGCGGCCCTGTTCCCGCGCACGGTCGTGGCGCCGGACGGCCGGGAGTCCCTCGCGCTGCTGCACCGCCCCAGCTACGACGCAGCGCGCCGGCCGCGCGGGCTCTCCGACGCGCGCCACCGCATCTGGATCTCCTACCGGGCACTGGATGATGTGCGGCGAGACCTGGGCGCCCTGACGCGCTGGCGTCAGCACCATGTGTTGACCGGGCCGCGCTACCCATGGGAGGAGGCGTGGATCGGCGGCGGCGCGCCACCGCAGCTCACGCCGTTGGGCTGGCTCATCGTCTATCACGGGGTCGAGCAGCGGCCCGCCCGGTTTCGCGGCGAACGCAAGCCGGTGACGTATCGCGCCGGCGCGCTTATCGTGGACGTGCGCGACCCGCGCCGCGTGCTGTACCGCTCTCCCGAGCCTATCCTATCCCCTGAGACCCGCGACGAGTTGACCGGCGTCGCGGCGGACACCGTGTTTCCGACCGGGCTGGACGACCGCGGCCATGGCCGTGTCGACGTCTACTACGGCATGGCCGACACCTGTGTCGGCGTCGCCTCCCTGCGCCTCCCTGACAGGCTGCCCGGCTAATCCGGCAACCCTGTTTTTGTTCGGCCGCTGGGGTCAAAGGCCGGGGGGTATCCGCTCACGCCAGCACGAACCGATAGCCGACCGCAGGTTCGGTGCGGATGTGGCGCGGATGGGCCGGGTCCTCCTCGATCTTGTGCCGCAGGCGGTTGATGAAGACGCGCAGGTACTGCGTCTCGCCCGCGTAGTCCGAGCCCCAGAGCGCGGTCAGTAGCACGCGATGCGAAACGACGGTGTTGGCATGCTGCATCAGATAGGCCAGCAGGTCGAACTCACGCGGGGTGAGGTCGAGCGGCGCGTCGTCGCGATACACCTCCCGGAGCTTGAGATCGAGGACGAGCGAACCGGCCTGAACTCTATGCGCGATGCCGGGGGAAACGGGGGCTGGTCGCCGCAGCAGGGCGCGCACACGCGCCAGCAACTCGTCCACGCTGAACGGTTTCGTCAGGTAGTCGTCGGCCCCCAGATCGAGGGCCTCGACTTTGGTCTGCTCCTCGCCGCGGGCGGAAAGTACCAGGATGGGGACCGGCGATGCCGCGCGCAGCCCGCGGCAGACGTCCAAGCCCGAGAGGCCGGGCAGCATCAGGTCGAGGATGACCAGGTCGGGCGCGTCCACGCCGATGCGCGCCAGCGCCTCTTCGCCCGTTTCCACCGTTGTGACCGCGTAGCCGCGCGCGGCGAGGTTGGCGTGCAGCAGGCGCCGGACCCCCGGCTCGTCGTCGACCACGAGGACGCGCGCCCCGGTCCCGCCGGTCGCCCCGGTCCCCCCGGTTCCGTTCATCGCAGCGCCCCCTCTCCGACGGGATCGCCCAGCGGCGCAGGGTCCCCGAGATGCGGCTCCTCGCCCCGCAGGACGGGGAGGACCACCGTAAATGTGCTGCCCCGACCAGGGACGCTCGTGACGGTCACGCGCCCGCCGTGCGCCTCGACGAGGCCCGTGGCGATCGCCAGGCCCATACCCGTGCCACCCGCGAGACGACTGGTCCCGGCGGCGCGGTAGAACGGCGTGAAGATCCTGTCTTGCTCGGATAGCGCGATACCGGGACCCTGGTCGGCGACGAACAGATGCAGGACCGCTGGGCCCGTGGCGTCGTCGGCCAGGCGCGCTCCGACCGTGACGGGCGCCCCGGGCGGCGAGTATTTGGCCGCGTTCTCGACCAGGTTGGTCAGCACTTGCTCGATCTGGACGGCGTCGAGCCGCACGGCCAGCAGACCCGCCGGCAGGTCGCGTACGAGGGGATGGTCGGCCAGACACGGGTTCAGGCGCCCGACGACCCGGTCAACGAGCTCGCCCACATCCTCCCACTCCGCGCTCGGCCTGATCGCCCCGGCCTCGATGCGTGAGAGGTCGAGCAGGTTGGAGACGAGGCGGGTCAGCCGGTCGGCCTCGGCGTCGATGTCGACGAGGAAGGCGTGGCGGCCCTCGTCGCTCCAACGCACGTCCTCTTGCAGCAACGAACTGGCCGCCCCTTTGATGGTCGTCAGGGGCGTGCGCAGGTCGTGCGAGACAGAGGCGAGCAGCGCGCTCTTGAGCCGATCGCTCGCGCGCGCGATGTCCGCCGCGCGCTCCTCCGCCGACAACCGGACCTGTTCGAGCGCCAGCGCGGCGCCGTTGGCGAACGTCGCCACCAGGCGCGCGCCGTCGGCGTCAGGCGCGACATTGCCCCTGTAGACGAGTTCGAGCACGCCGAGAGGACGTATGTCCACGCGCAACGGCAGGAACTGGGCGCGCGTCTGGCGAACGTGGGGGCGCACCAGGCGTCCGTCGCGCAGTCCCGTGCCGGCCATCTGCCCGAGCCACGAGGTCTGGCCGGCGTCATTGACCCACGCGGCCATCGCGGCCGCGTTGCGGCTCTGCTCGACGCCAAGGTCGAGGGGTATGTGCCCGGCCATCGCGGCGGTGCGCCAGGTTGCCCCCCGGTCGTCGGGGAGTAAGACGGCACAGGCCTGCAGGTCGAGCGCGTCGCGCAGGCGGGCGGTCAGGGCAGACAGCACATCGGTGAGGTCGGCGCGCGCGATGAGCGCCAGGCTCAGGTCGTGGAGCGCCTCAGCGCTGTGAGCTCGACGCAGGGCCTCCACCGTGCGCCGACGCACGGCGGCCGCGAGATTCCCCACTAACAGGGCCACGGCGAGGAAGATCACGAGGGCGAGGAGGTCGCGCGGATAATAGACGGTGAACGTATAGAGGGGCGGAATGAAATACCAGTCCCAGACGAAAATGGCGACGGCCGAGACGAGGACGCCCATGCGCAGGCCGCCCAGCACGGAGGAAAGCAGCACGGGCACGAGGAAGCACAGCGGGATGCTGGGCCCCAACGGTCCGCTTGACCCGTGCACGTAGGCCAGCAGCGGCACGAGCGCGGCGACGAGCGCCAGCCCGACAACCGCCCCCAGGAGCGGGTGCGGGGCCAGTGGGTCGAGGGCGTCGAGCCGCTGGCGCGCCCGCTGGAGCGACGGCAGGACGGTCAGGCGTATCATCTTTTCATGTCTCTCCAATCTGTCCCTTCATCGTAGCGGGTGGGACCTAAATACGACGTAAACAGCCGACGTGAAAACATAAACAATTGTAAACGCGCCGTCTGGGTGCCCCTCGCGCCCACGGGCCTGCTCGATCCGGGCAGCGGCGGGAGCGAGAAGTGGGAGGTGCTGGTGGGAGCGCCCGGCTACGCCATCGCCCACGCGGTGTATTGCTACAAACCGGCGCCCAACGCGGTGTTCGGCGGCGTCCCCGGCTCCGCGCGCTATTCCCTGAACGGGTGCGCCGAGATCGTGCGCGGATAGTCTACCGGGAGCGCCGCTGTCGTATCTGCTGGGAGCGCCGGCTTCCAGCCGGCAAACCGTTGCAGGCGCGCAAATCGGGGATAGCAGTCGTCGTTGTAGCGAATGTATGCCGGCTAGAAGCCGGCGCTCCCAGTAGGTACGACGAAAGCGCGCTCCCAGCGGATACGCGGACCGCGTTATGGCGAGGGCAGCAGGCGGTAGCCGACGCCGGGCTCGGTGACGATATACGTCGGGTGGGCCGGGTCTGGCTCGATCTTGCGCCGCAGGCGGTTGATAAAGACGCGCAGGTACTGCGTCTCGCTGCTGTAGTCGGGTCCCCACACGCCGGCCAGCAGCACGCGGTGCGTCGTGACTTTGCCGGCATGGCGCACGAGGTAGGCCAGCACGTCAAACTCGCGCGGCGTGAGGTCGAGCGGCGCGTCGTCGCGCCAGGCCTGTCGTCGCGCGAGGTCGACGGCGAGATCGCCCGCGTGTAGCGTCCCACTCTCCGCGTCCGCGCTGCCCGACGCGACCGGGGGACGGCGTAGCAACGCGCGGACGCGCGCCAGCAACTCGTCCATGCCGAACGGTTTGGTTAGGTAATCGTCGGCGCCGAGGTCGAGGGCGCGCACCTTGGCGCGCTCTTCGCCACGCGCGGAGAGCACCAGGATGGGCACGGCGGACCGCGCGCGCAGGTCGCGGCAGACGTCAAGGCCGGAGAGCCCCGGCAGCATCAGGTCGAGGATGACGAGGTCGTACGCGTGCGAGAGAGCGGCGGCCAGCGCCTCCTCGCCCGTTTCGACGGCGGTGACGTCGTAGCCGCGCGCGACGAGGTTGGCGCGCAGCGTGCGCCGGATGGCTGGCTCGTCGTCGACCACGAGGATGCGCGGCGCGCTCACGATAGCCCCTTTCTCCCGACCCGCTCCGGCGATGTAAGCTCGGCGTCCCGCCGCCTGTCGCTCTCCTCGATCGGCAGCGTGACCACGAACGTACTGCCGTGCCCGGCTCCAGTAGACGGCCCCGCGACGGCGACACGGCCACCGTGCGCCTCGACCAAACCCTTGACGATGGCGAGCCCCATGCCCGTCCCCGCAGCGCGCCTGGCCGAGCCGGCGATACGGTAGAATTTGTCGAAGATCTTGTCGCGCTCGGGCGGCGGGATACCCGGCCCTTCGTCGGCGACGCCGATCCGCAGCGACCGCGCCCCGTCCCGCTCCTCCACGGCGGTAGACACGGTGATGGGCGCGCCGCGCGGCGAATACTTGGCCGCGTTCTCAATCAGGTTGGCCAGGACCTGCTCGATCTGCACCGCGTCGAGCCGCACGGGCGGCAGGGCGCCGTCGCCGTCGCGCACGACCGGGTGATCCGCCAGACGCGGCTCCAACCGCCGGACGACGCGGTCGACGAGCTCGCCGGCATCCTCCCATTCCCTGTCGGGGACGAGGGCGCCGGCCTCGATGCGCGAGAGGTCGAGCAGGTTGGAGACGAGGCGGGTCAGCCGGTCGGCCTCGGCGTCGATGTCGGCGGCGAAGAGCCGGCGGTCCTCCTCGCTCCACCGCACGTCGTCCTGCAGCAGTGAACTGGCCGCGGCCTTGATGCCGGCCAGCGGCGTGCGCAGGTCGTGCGAGACCGAGGAGAGCAGCGCGCTCTTAAGGCGGTCGCTCTCGCGGGCGACGGCGGCGGCGCGCTCCTCCTGGGCCAGCCGCGCCTGCTCCAGGGCGATCGCCGCCCCATTGGCGAAGGTCTCCAGCAAATGTTCCCGCGCCACGTCGGGCCGCGCGCCGGGCGCGTACACGAGCTCGAGCACGCCGACCGGGCGCGTGTCGACGCGCAACGGCAGGAAGTGCGCGCGCTCCTCGTGGCCGCGTGGGCGCGCCACACGGCCATGGCGTGACCTGCCGCGCCCGCCTACCCGGCCCAGGCCGGACTCCCCGCCGTTGGCGTTGACCCACGCCGCCACCGCCGCGACATCGCGGCTGCCCTCAACGCGCATGTCGGGCGGCATCGTGCCGGCCGCGGCGGCGGTGCGCCAGCCGGCCGGCGTCCCCGTGGGGAGCAGGATAGCGCAGGCCGCCAGGCCGAACGTCGCGCGTAGGCGCTCCGTCAAATCGGGCAGGACGCGCTCCAGGTCGCCCCCTGTGATGAGGGTCAAGCTGAGGCTATAGAGCGCCTCCGAACCGCGCGCCCGGCGCAGCGCCTCCTCGGCGCGGCGGCGTGCGATGCGCGAAAGCTGTCCCGTGAGGATGGCGACGACCAGGAAGACGACCAGCGCCAGCACGTCGCGCGCGGTCCCGACGGTGACGGTATACAACGGCGTTATGAAATACCAGTCCCACACCAGAACAGCCACGATCGATACGACAACGCCGATACCGCGCCCACCGACGGCGGAGGAGAACAAGACGGGCACGAGAAAGAACAGCGGGATGCTCGGCCCCAGGGGGCCATCCGCCCCCTGCCAATGCCCAAGCACGGGCACGAGCAGGGCGACGAGCGCCAAGCCGGCCACCAGCGCGAGTGCAGGACGCGGCGCGACGGGGTCGAGCGAGCGGAAACGATCGGCGTAAGACTTCATGCCGTCAGTGTACCGCTACCTAAAAGCTATGCGTCACTGGGCGCGGGGGCCGCGCTCTCGTTCGTCCCTGTCTCGCTCGCGGTGCCCTCTTGCGGTCGCGTCATGAGATGCAGGATCGGCGTCCCGTCCTCGACGATGCGCCGCACCCGCGCGGACGGGATGCCGGACACGAGGTCCTCGTCGCCGGCCACGGCCAGCGTCTCGTTGGGCCGCAACGCGCGCCAGAACGACGCTACCGCATCCGATCCCGCCGCCGTGCTCGGCAGATACAGGTAACGGTGGTTCAGGCCTTGTCGCCGCGCCAGCGCCTCCGCCCGGGCGAACGAGGCTTGCGCGGCCTCGTCGTTCAGGTAGGGGTTCACGATCTCGAACAACCCGGGCGGACGGGTGAGGGGGTCGCTCGTGCCGCGCTGCACGAACACGATCGGCCCGTCGGCCGCCGCCCTATTCGCGGCGGTGACGAGGGGACCGACTTGTGCGGCCTCCCGCGGCAGGATGGCCAGCACCGTCGCGGGCGGATGCGCCCGGCGGCCACGCGAGAGGAATATGACGGGATAGCCCTGGCGCGCCACCTGCGGGAAGACGAAGGGGCGGCCGTGGCGCCGCCCCAGCGTGTACGTCGCCGCCGCGATGAGCAGCCCGATGACGGTGACGCCGCCGCCGAAGACGGTGGCGAGGGGCTTGGCGAACAGGTTGGTCGTCCACGCCACTGTGACCAGAACCGTCGTGAGGACACCCAGCGCGAACGTGACCCGCCCGACATGCGGGGTCTCTATCCCGGCGGCGTCGGGGTTCGCCACGCGCTTCCCACGGGCCGGGTCGGCGACGGGGTGACGCTCGTGCCAGCGCACGATGTCGAGCGAGATACAGGTCAGGGTGAAGGCGCCGAGCAACCCGAAAGCGTATAGGTCGCCCAGTATGCTCGCGCTGCCCCCCGTCGCGACCAGCACCGCGACCGGGATGGCGACGACGATGAGGATAGCCCAGTGCGGTGTGCCGCGCAGCCGGTTGCGCTGCTCGATCACGCGCGGGAGGAAGCCCAAGCGCGCCAGCGCGATGAACACATGGTAGCTGCCGATGATGGCCGTGTTGCTGGCAAAGACGAGCAGGAGCGCCGCCGAGAGGGCCACCTCGATCTCGAGTGGACGCCCCACGACCTGCCCGGCCAGTAGTGAGATCACCTGGTTGGGGTCGGTTTTGTCGGTGATACGCAGCACCGTGGTGGACCATAGGGTGAGCAGGGGACTGGTCACCACCATCGAGAGCACAACCAAGCGCATGGCCAGCCGCGTGGTCTGCCGGCGCGGCTCGGCCATGACGGGCGAGAGTTGCGAGATGCTCTCCAACCCCGAGAAGGCCAGGAAGGCGCCCGCGTAGCCGGTCAGCACCAACAGGGGCGTCAGGCGCGGGCCATTGAGCACGCGCGGGAGGTCGGCGATCAGGTGGGCCGGCCCCACGGACACGATGACCGAGAGCACCACGGCGAGTTGGCTCAGGGCGGCGATAGTGGCGAACGTGGAGTTGACCTTGGCGCTCTCGCTGACCCCGATCAAGTTCAATAAACCCAGCAGCACGATCGCCAGCACCGTAATGAGGACGATGGTGGCGGTCGCATGGATCGCGGGGATCACGTCGGAGAGATAGATGATACCGGAGAGGGCGCTGAGCGCGGCGGTCAGGAAGTAGTCGACCAGGATGAGCATGCCGCCAAGTACCCCGGCGAAAGGGTGAATGGCGTTGGCGGCGACCGTGACCACGCCGCCGCCGCCGGGGTAGCGCACGGCGACCTCGCCGTACATGCGCGTGAGCATGATGAAGACGATGAGGGTCAGGCCGACAAAGATGGCGGCGTGCGGCCCCACTCCCGGCTGCTGGAAGAGGATACCCGGCGTGTAATAGACCGAGGTGCCCAGGTCGGCGAAGACGACGGCCCAGCACAAGAACCAGCCCAGTCGTCCCCGCGTACGCGCCGCGTCGTCAGCGCCGGGCGGCGCGGCGCCCTCTGATCGCTCCGGTTGGGCGCTGCCCACCGTGGCGCCATCTCGCTCGTGTGTCCTCCGACCCATCCCCATCCTCATCCTTTCACCGTGGCCGGACATGGGACCCTGTGTCTCTCCGCCCACATGCGGCGCGTTCGCTACCGACACGATGCACTCGCTAACACTGCCGCTTGCCCACGTCGTCTGTCTATCTCCCACTCCCCGCGTCGTATTAGATCATGGCGGGCGTGCGCGCGTCGGGCCAATGCTTGAGGTAATGGAGGACGGGCGCTCCGCCCGCCTCCGACCGCGACCGCGTGACGCGATCGGGTGCGATGCCGTGCACTGCGTCGCTGTCCTGGGCCGCGACCAGCACCTCCCGCGGTTGCACCGTCTGCCAGACCCGTGTCACCGCCTCCGGCCCCTCCGACCAGGGCAGGTAGACGTAATGGCGCTCCCCGCCCAGCCGGCGGCCCAACCGCTCGGCCCGCCCAAACGCCTCTTGCGCCCCCAGGTCGTCCAGGTACGGATCGACCACCTCGAACAACCCAGGGCGGCGTTGGCGCGGTTCCTGGGCGCCCCGGTAGAGGAAGACGACCGGCCGTCCCTCGGCCGCCGCACGGGTCGCCCGCAGCACCGTGTCGAGCGGCCCGCCCACCGGGGGCAGCACCACCAGCAGCGCGTCGGGCAGCGCCGCGCGGACCCGCGTCGGGAACACGAACGTACGCCCCCGCCGCCGCTGCACGCTGTAGGTGGTCAGCGCGATGGCGAGGCCGACGGCGCTCACGCCGCCCCCGAAAGCCGTGGCCAGGGGCTTGGCGACCAGGTTCGTGCTCCAGGCCAGGACGACCAGCACGGTGGTGAGCACGCCCAGCGCGAACATGAGCGGGGAGGCCAGCGGCACGTCCCTCTCATCCTCACCGGCCCGGACGATGCCGCGCCGCGCCTGGCGCCGCTCGCGCCAGCGCACGATGTCCAGGCTCAGGCTGGTCAAGCTGAAGGCGCCGAGCAGGCCGAAGGCGTACAGGTCGCCCAGCAAGCTCACGCTGCCCTGGGCCAGCACGAGCACCAACACCGGGATCACCGTCGCCACCAGGATGGCCCAGTGCGGGGTGTCGCGCAGGCGGTTGCGCCGCGTGATGACCGGGGGGAAGAAGCGCATGCGCGCGAGCGCCAGGAAGACGTGGTAGCTGCCGATGATGGCCGTGTTGCTCGCGAACACCAGCAGCAGCGCCGCGCTCACCGCCACCGCCGCGCCGAGCGCGCGCCCACCGGCGAACGCGCCCAGGAGAGAGATGAACTGGTTGGGGTCGGTGTGCGTGGTGAGGGGGAGGACGGTGGTCGACCACAGCGTGAGCAGCGGGCTGGTAAGCCCCACGGTCGCCACCACGAGCCCGAGGGCCACGCGGGCCACGCGCCGACGCGGTGTAGCCATGACGGGCGAGAGCTGCGAGATACTCTCCAGCCCTGAGAAGGCCAGGAACGCGCCGGCGTAGCCCGTCAGCACACCCACGCCACTCAGGCGCGGCCCGGAGAGCACGCGCGGGATCGCGGCCAGGAGGTGGCCGGGGCCGACGTGCACGAGGACGGCCAGGAGCACAGCGAACTGGCCGAGGCAGGCGAGGACGGCGAAGAGGGCGCTCACCTTGGCGCTTTCGCTGATGCCGACCCAATTGAGCACGCCGAGCACGACGAGCGCCCCCACGGTGACAGGCAGCACGACGGGGGTGAGCGCGGGGAGCACCACGCTCAGGTAGATGATCCCCGAGAGCGCCGAGAGCGCCGCGGTCAGGAAATAGTCGACCAGGATGAACATGCCGCCGATCGCGCCAACGACGGGGTGTAATGCGCGCGCGCCCACCGTCACCACGCCTCCACCCTCGGGATAGCGGACGCAGACCTCGGCGTATTTGAGCGTGAGCAGCAGGAAGACGACGGTCGTCATGGCGACGAAGAGGGCGGCGTGGACGCCGACCTGGCCGAAGAGGATACCCGGCGTGTAGTAGACGGAGGTGCCGATGTCGGCGAAGACCACCGCCCAGCACAGGAACGGCCCGAGACGGTGGCGCGGGCCCTCGCTCCCTCCCTCCCCCGTGGCGCCTGTCGGACGACCGGGCACCGTTACAGCGTCGTTGGACACGATGGCGCACCACCCCTTTCTCCGCTACCCTGTCTCTTCTTGTCGCTCTGTTGACCCACGCTGTCTCTCATCGCTGCGCCCGTGGTCAGCACGACCCCCGCACCGCTAGACGGCACGATCGCGCTGGCGTGTGCTCCGCGCCCCACCCCTGCACGGTTACCCATCCCGTGTCGCATCCGTGACCCTGGGCCTATCGCCGTTCCCGCCCGACATCGACGCGTAGGAAACGCGACGCACGCCATGGCTCCGGCCACCAGCGCCGTGAGCGGGAGAGGCCGGGAACAGGAGCACCGTGCCCGCATGCGGGTCGGGGGCGCCCCGTGGGGACAGGAGGAACGGGGTATCCCGCGCGCCCACGCGCTCAAGCGTCGGGACCGGGACGACGAGCACCTGGCAGGGGGCGTGCGCCAGGACATAGCGCAGAATTCGCTGCCCTGGGAGGCGGAGCGCGAGACGTCGGGCGCGCTGGCCCATCAGGAGCAGATCGCACCCCTGCGCTGCGGCCACGATCCCGGGCCCGATCGCGCGGGCCGTGACCAGCGCCTCCGCCAGAGGCGCGCCCTGCTGATCGGCGATGGCCGCGGCGCGCGTGAACGCGGCGGCTGCACGGGCGCGTGCCGCCGGCACGTCCGCGTCGATCGGCAGTTGGGGCGGGATGCGCATCACGTAGATCACCTCCACCACGTCCGCCGGCTCGACGATCACCTGGCAAGCGCTCACAAGCGCGCGCTCACTCGCCGGGCCACCATCGAACGGGACCACGATCCTGGCCATATGCCCCTTATGCCCCTTTCGCGCGGCCGCTACACACCGCGCCCCCGTAGTCTAACGGCCGCCTATAAGGGGCATATAAGGATTCGGGGCTGACGTATACGGAAACTATAAAGATCGTGGAATTCGACATCGTTCACACGACGCGGGGTTACGGATGATGGTGTCAGCCTTCGACCGACGCATAACCGCCACGTCCGCTTGAGCCACGCCACGGAAGGAATAGGTGGCATGCGCCGCCGGACGTCATCCTCGGACGTTATCCGCTCCGCTATTGCCGTCGACGCCCCGGCGCCTTTCTCCCTCTCCGTGAAGATCGACGTCTCCACCTTGTCGCCGTCGCTGCGTTCATCGTCCGTTCGCGGAGTAGCGGTATGGTGAAAGGAGTGGAGAAGAAGCCGCAGACGGCGTGCAAGACAGCCAGCGGGGAACGGAGATACTGGGCATGAGGCGCGTATCCATGCGTCCAGCCTGCGTAGGCAGCGGCATCCGGCCCCGGACCATAGGCGTCCTGGGGGCGGCAATGATCGCCCGCGCCGTTTTCCCCATCGGCCAGTGTCCTGCTCCCGCAGGTCCAGAAGATCCGGCACATTGTCGTCATCATCAAAGAGAACCGCTCGTTTGACCACGACGTCGACCTCTTCCCCTGCACCGATGGCACGTCGCGGGGCCGCACCTCCAGCGGCGAGATTGTGCCCCTACGCCCGACCCCCGACCAGATCTTGCCCGACATCGCGCACGACGCGGAGGCCTACAGTGGCCTGTTAACTCATTCGTGCCGCTATCGATGAGCTAACAGGCCACTGTAGGCAAGCCTTGCTTCATGTGATACGTGATATGCGCACATCTCAACCACCCGCTTCCTGCCGTCGCCGGAGCAGCGCGTCGCCCATCCCGACATTCCGTGCCCACACAGCACCTGCATGGTCATGTAGCAATCCGCATAAAGATGCCCCTCGCGAAGTCCTCCGGCCAGACACGGCGACGCCCGGATGAATGTCGCCCGCCTGTGACAATGTCCGTGAGTATGCGCATCGGCTAACGGACACCGGCCCGTTTAAGATGCAACTCTCCAACAGGCCATGAAATAGTTGCGCCGCGCCCTATCAGCCAGGATCGCCAGGACCGGGCGCAGCACATACGAGACATGTGTGCCTCATATCTGCCTGAATCGGAACGATGCTACTGTGCATCTTTATGAGGGTGAGTGCATATCTATGCACATGGGTTATGTCGTCGGACGTCATCGTGAAACCCGACGGATGGACGTTACGCCTTTATAGAACTCCGACGAGAAAACCCACCGCTTTAGCCGTGGGATGAATCGGCGTCCGCTAGAGCGCGTCAGCGCGTCCGTTGCACGGCAACGTACTGTGCTATTTAGATGCGTTTAAGCGTCTAAACTATGATACACTTAGGGCATGATTGTGTTAGAGTTCAAGCTCGCGGGCGCGACCAGCCAGTACGCCGCGTTCGATGAGGCCATCCGCACGACACAGTTCATCAGGAACAAGTGTGTGCGCAAGTGGCGCGACGAACGCGGCGTGAAGCCCTATGACTTGAACAGGTATTGCGCGGTCCTGGCGAAAGAGCACGACTTTGCCGGTAAGCTCAACTCTCAGGCGCGGCAAGCAGCGGCGGAGCGTGCGGGCGCGGCTATCCTGCGTTTTTACAAGAACTGCCGCGCCAAGAAGCCCGGTAAGAAAGGCTATCCCCAGTTTCAGAAAGATGGCCGCTCTGTTGAGTACAAGCAGACGGGCTGGAAGTTGGACGAGGCGCGACGGACGATTACCTTCATGGACGGCTTCCAGGCGGGCACGTTCAAGCTCAAGGGCACGCGCGACCTGATGGGTTACGCGCTCGACCAAATCAAGCGCGTGCGCGTCGTGCGGAAGGCCGATGGCTACTATAGTCAGTTCTGTATCGACGCTGATAGGCGCGTGTCCGTTGAAGCAACGGGCCGCAACGTGGGTATCGACCTGGGGTTGTCCCACTTCTATACCGACTCTGAGGGCGCGACGGTGGAGAACCCGCGTCATGTGCGACGGTCAGAACGGGCGCTGAAACGCGTGCAGCGACGCGTGTCGTCCAAGGTCAAGGGGTCGCATAATCGGGCAAAGGCGCGCCAACGATTAGGCAGGAAGCATTTGAAGGTCCGTCGGCAGCGTAAAGACTTCGTCGTGAAAGCGGCGCGGGCGCTCATCATGTCCAACGACGTGATCGCTTACGAAGACTTGAGAGTGCGGAACATGGTCAAGAATCGTCATGTGGCAAAGTCTATTTCGGATGCAGGCTGGCGGGCGTTTGTGTCATGGCTGGACTATCTGGCCCATGTCTACGGCAAGGTTGTCGTGGCTGTGCCGCCTGCGTACACGAGTCAGGACTGTTCGGGGTGCGGGGAGCGCGTCAAGAAAGCGTTGAGTGAGTGGACGCATGCGTGCCCGCGCTGCGGCACGGTGCTTGACCGCGACCACAACGCGGCACGCAACATCCTGGCGCTGGGATTGAGGCGCGTGGAAGAAACTACGGCGGGGCACGCCGGAAGTCACGCTTGGGGACAGTCTGCCCTCTATCCGCTTGAGGAAACTCAGGTGGACAAGGCTGCTGGCTGAGCCAAGAATCCCACGGCGCAAGCCGTGTGGAGTGTCAATGGAAGGGAAGTATGGTCGAGCGTGCTACGGTCGTCATTCATCTCACGGCCAAGGCTGATGGGTTTTCTGGAGCGGTTCTGTAACCGAGCCACGCGGCCGCAGCGAGCGCGGACGGGACGACGCCCGCGTGGGCGGCTGCCAGCGTCAACAGGCCGAGGGCCGCGACCGTCGCGGCCGACAGGGCGGTCGCGGCGCGCCAGAGCAGGTACCCGACGAGCATGCGGGCGGGCGGGCGGCGCCTCGTGACGGCGTAGACGAGCGGGACGCGCGGGGCGTTAGACGCGAGACTTTCCACAAAGAAGGACTCCAGGGGGCCGTCGCTCTTTAGGCGACGGGGGAATGCGCTTATCCACATCTATCGATAAGCCCATGCATCCGCATAACCTATTGACCAATAATCTCAATACTATGCTATAGTGAGCGCAGATACAGGGAGCATGTGGCGACCGCGGGTCGTCGGCTGACCGGCCAGGGGTTCAGGAGAGGGAGGGCTGACGATGGTAGGTCGGGCACGCGGAGGGCCTGCGCGGGATAGCAGCGACACCGCGGTGGCGCTCATCGAACTTACCCCTGGGCCGGAGCAGGGACGCGCCCTGCTGCGTACCCTCGAGGCGTGCAACGCGGCGCGCAGGGCCGTCGCGGAGGAGGCACGCGCGCGCGGCTCGGCGGGCGCGGTCGCGTTGCAGCGGCGGCTGTACCGCGCGCTGCGCGACGAGTATGGCTTGCCGGCCCAGCTGGCGGTGCGCGCGATCAGCACCGTCGCATCAGATTTCAGGCGCGCGCACGGAGCGCCGCCGCGCTACGCCCCCCACGAGCCCTTCCCGTTCGACGAGCGCACCGCCTCCTTCAAGGGGCTGGAGGAGGTGTCGCTGCTGACCCTCGACGGGCGTGCGCGGGTAGGGATACGCGTCGCCGGGTACGCGCCAGGCGGCGCGGGCCGCGCGCCCGGGCAGGCCGATCTGCGCTACGAGGGCGGGCGGTTCTCGCTCGTCGTGGCGTTGAGCCTGCCCGCGCCGCACGGGGCGGCGCGCGCGGACGACGCCGGTACGGGGCGGGCGGGGGTCGGAGCGGCCCCTGCGGCGAACGACAATGATGAGGAGAGGGCGCGCGATACGCGCGCGGAGGGGAGTGAGGCGATGACCGTAGTAGCACAGCCCGCGACGGTGGGGCGCGCGCGCCTGGGACGGCCCGTCGCGCCGACGATCGCCGTCGTCAACCGGAAGGGCGGGAGCGGCAAGAGCACGACCACGATCAACCTGGCGGGCGCGTTGGCCGAGCGCGGCCTCGCGGTCCTGATCGTCGACCTCGACGGACAGGCGTCGCTGACGCGCCTGCTGCTGCCCGAGGAGCCGGTCCCCGAGGGGTACGCGATCGGCTCACGGCTGCAACATCCGGGGAAGGGGCTGGCGGACCTGGCCCGGCCCGCCTTCCCAGGGGTCCACGTTGTCCCGGGCGACACGACCATCGACCAGGCAGGCCGGGCGCTCAGCGGGAACGCGGCGGCCATGCTACGCCTACGCGGCCTCCTCGCCGGGCTCGAGCCGG